>Ga0209719_1000039_pt1 | contig 167568 bp, 155 predicted proteins | sample AD_JPNAS2_MetaG_FD_184421 | JGI IMG/M metagenome (GOLD analysis project Ga0209719, IMG submission 184421) | Active sludge microbial communities of municipal wastewater-treating anaerobic digesters from Japan - AD_JPNAS2_MetaG (SPAdes) (version 2) | ecosystem: Engineered > Bioreactor >...
ATTTAATTTTTTCCATCCATGCTCCCGATCGCGGCAAAGCGGCAATCATCCCGGCAAACGTGCCGGCGATAATCAGCAGCGTTCCCATCCCGAAAGCGAAAATAAACAGCAGGCTCATCCCCAGAACCACATTTGTTTTGACCGCTACGTAACCGAGTAAAACCCCGAGGGCCGGGGCGGTGCAGGGTCCGATGACCACGCCGGAAACGGCGCCGATTAAAAAACTGTTCAGAAATCCTTTTTTGCCGTTTGCACCGGTCCATTGCATCAGCTTTTGCGGAACAGGGATGGAGAGGTTGAACACGTCCAGCATGGACAATCCCATGACCAGACATAAATTGGCCATGATAAAATACGTCCAGGGCGTCGTCTGCATCTGACCGAATATCTTTCCCGACAGCGCCGCCGCAGCACCGAGAACCGCATAGGTAACCGCCATTCCGGCCACATAAAACAACGAGAGGAAAAAACCGCGGATTTTGGATGACGGTCCCTGGATGCCGATCAACCCCACGGTTACCGGAATCAGCGGATACGTGCAGGGCGTAAAACTGATAATCACGCCCCCCAGATAAGCGGCAAGGACAGATAACATCAGCGAGCTTTCAAGATAAAATGACAGATTATTAACAAGGGGTTCAATCATCAAATACTGCCTGTGTCTGGTTGTTCGTTACCGGATAAAAAAGTTTAAAAAATCAACAGAAAAAGATCGTTTTCGGCTGTGACAAGTTATGATTATGCAAATCAATAATGATAAAAAATGGTGCCGAAGACTGGATTTGAACCAGCACAGGCGCACGCCTACTAGACCCTGAACCTAGCGCGTCTACCAATTCCGCCACTTCGGCACACAAAAAGTGCACTATACCGATCGGCACGTTCTTGTCAAGATAAAATGAGCTTGAATTTAATGTCCAACATGTTATGTTATCAAGCTACTGGTTGACGTTTATAGTATGAAACAATGATTATATTCAGGAGTACGGAAAACATAACCGGAGATTTTCGCGGATCATTTGTCTCCATAGGCAATTTCGACGGCGTGCATTTAAGCCATCAGTTTATCTGCCGGAAACTCGCCTCCGAAGCGAAACAGGCCGGGACCAAATCACTGGTTATTACGTTTGATCCGCATCCCAAGATGATTCTTCATCCGAATATCAGGCCGTTTTTTCTGATCACGACGCTTGACGAAAAACTGGAGCGGCTTGCGGCTTGCGGAATCGACGGCGTTCTGGTCATTCCTTTTACCATGGAGTATTCCAAAACGACGGCGGAAGAATTCGTTCATAATTTTCTGGGGCGGAAACTGGCCATCGGAAAAATTATTATCGGACATGATTACACCTTCGGTCAGGGGAAAAAAGGCAACAGTGATTATCTGATTGCTGCGGGACGGGACATGGGGTTTGCGGTTGAAGTCGTTGACGCCGTTAAATCGGGAAACGATATCATCAGCAGCACGCTGATCAGGAAATCCATTATCGAAGGCAATCTGAAAAAAGCCGCCGTCTTGCTGGGACGATACTACAATGTCGCAGGAAAGGTGGTCACCGGTTTCGGACGGGGCGTCACGCTCGGATTTCCGACGGCCAACATCGAACCGGAAAAAGAATTGCTGCCGCCGCCGGGCATTTATGCGGCGTTTGTTGATGCGGAAGAAAAACGGTACCAAGCCGTTTTAAATATCGGAGCGAAACCGACGTTTGAAGATTATACCTTTTCCTTTGAAGTACACCTGCTTGATTTTTCGGGTGATCTGAGGGAAAAAAGGATCAATACCGATTTTGTGGAGAAGCTGAGGGACATTGTCAAATTTGACTCTCCCGAAACGTTGAAGAAACAGATTGCCGCGGATGTGGAAAAAGCGAAAACGATTTTGCTTGAAAATATAAGCAACCGTCAAGGAACTTAGAGGAGGTTTTTGAATTATGTTAAAAATTGCTATTGTCGGCGCAACCGGAATCGTCGGCCAGCAGGCGATTGTCAGTCTGCTCGGACATCCCTGGTTTAAAATCACCAAACTGGTGGCTTCGGAGCGATCGGCCGGCAAGAAATATATTGATGCGTTACGGGACGCCAACGGTTCGATCCGCTGGTGGTGCCCGGAGGAATTGCCGGGGCATATTGCCAATATGGTGGTGGAAGAAGCAGCCCGTTTCGATCCGAAATCCGTGGATATTATTTTCTCAACCATGGACGCGGGACCGGCCAGGGATCTGGAACCCAAGTACGCCAAAACCACTCCGGTGATCAGCACCGCGTCGGCATTCCGGTATGAACCGGATACCCCCATTCTGGTGGGCGGTGTGAATATGGATCACGCGGCCCTGCTGGCCGTTCAGCAGAAAAACCGCGGCTGGAAAGGTTTCATTTCACCCAAATCCAATTGCACCATTGTCGGACTGGTTGTTTCGTTGAAGCCGATTCTGGATAACTTCGGCGTAAAACAAGTGGTGGCGACTTCGCTGCAGGCCATGTCCGGCGCGGGACGAACACCCGGCCTGTCGGCGATGGATATGACCGAAAACGTCGTGCCTTATATTCCCGGCGAGGAACCCAAGGTGGAAACCGAACCGCTAAAAATTCTGGGCAAGCTGACCGGAAAAATCATCGTCAACGCCGCGTTCGGCATTACCGCAACCTGTACCCGCGTACCGGTACTGGACGGCCATATGGTTTGCGCGTTTGTTCAAACCAAGAAAAAATGCTCGCCGGAAGACGTCAAGAAGGCCATGATGAATTACGGCAAGGACTTTGCCGAACTGCATCTGCCCAGTTCACCGGCGCATCTGATCGATGTGACCGATGATCCGTTCCGTCCGCAACCGCGGATGGATAGAGACAAGGGCGGCGGCATGACCGTAACCGTCGGACGCATCCGCAAGGATCCGGTTATTGAAAACGGCATCAAATACGTATCTCTGGCGCACAATACCAAAATCGGCGCGGCCAAAGGCGCTCTGCAGACAGCGGAATACCTGGTCAAGAATTATCTGAAATGGGTCAAATAAAATTTAATGAGACCCAAATTTCAGAAACGTAGTGAGACTTGCTAAAATCGAGCGAAGCGAAGATTGAAGCATAAGTCGAATTATCCCGCAAAGCGGTGGAAGTGCACTGAAATTTGATGGTCGAATTAATGAAACTCAAGTTTAAGTTTGCTACGCTTCTGAAACTTGTAAGTTGAATTATCCCGCCGTAGGCGGAGGATATCGCAGATATCCTTGATATCCCCGAGGCGAATAACCTAAAGGTCACTATAGGCCGAGCGGGATAAATGCGGGTCTAATGCCCCGCCCCTTGGGGCGGGGTTGTTCATTGGACTGCGGCATGATTTAAAAATGCCGCGGTCCGTTGTTTAAAAATGCATCCGTCAAAGCACGTTGCATGCAGCCTCGGAAAAATCAGTTTTTCAAACACGCTTCGTAAATCTCAAGATCTTTCCCGGAAAAACAGCAGAAAATCACTTCTTCTATCGTTGATAATTTCTGAACCGTATCGCGCACGGTTTTTACCGCCACCTGCGCCGCAGGCTCAACCGGATATCCGTAAACACCGGTGCTGATACTCGGGAAGGCGACGGTTTTGATGCCGTTTTCGGCGGCCACAATCAGAGAACTGCGGTAACAGGACGCCAGCAGTTGGGATTCACCGCTTTTACCGCCGTGCCAGACCGGTCCTACGGTATGGATGATAAAATTTGCTGGAAGATTGTATCCTTTGGTAAGTTTGGCCTCGCCGGTTTTACAACCGCCGAGTGTCCGGCATTCCGCCAGAAGCTCCGGACCCGCGGCCCGGTGAATTGCTCCGTCCACACCTCCGCCGCCCAGAAGCGATTGATTGGCCGCATTGACGATGGCATCGACCTTAAGGGTTACGATGTTTGCCTGAACCGCTTTCAATTGAGTCATCGAACCGCCTCCAAGGCATGGAGATAGCACCGCTGCCCGAATCAGCGGGCAGTGGTGCTCGATTTAGAAGTTTTACTTCATGGCCTGTTCTACCGCCACCGCCACGGCGACGGATGCGCCCACCATCGGGTTGTTGCCCATGCCGATCAGGCCCATCATTTCCACATGCGCAGGAACGGACGACGATCCGGCAAACTGCGCATCCGAATGCATTCTGCCCATGGTGTCGGTCATGCCGTAGGAGGCGGGACCGGCCGCCATGTTGTCCGGATGCAGCGTTCTGCCTGTGCCGCCGCCGGAGGCCACAGAGAAGAATTTCTTTCCGGCCAGAATGCATTCTTTTTTGTAAACGCCCATCACCGGATGCTGGAAGCGGGTCGGATTGGTGGAGTTTCCCGTGATGGCGACATCAACGCCTTCCAGATGCATGATGGCCACGCCTTCGCGCACGTCATCGGCGCCGTAGCAGCGAACTGCCGCGCGGTCGCCCTTGGAATAGGCTTTCTCCTTGGCCACAGAGACTTTTCCTGTTTTATAATCGAATGCCGTCGCGACATGGGTGAATCCGTTGACGCGGGCGATAATGTGAGCCGCGTCTTTTCCCAATCCGTTCAGAATGACGCGCAGAGGAACCTTGCGCGCCTTGTTGGCCGATTTGGCAAGTCCGATCGCGCCTTCCGCTGCCGCGAATGATTCATGACCTGCGCAAAACGCAAAGCATTTGGTTTCTTCCCGAAGCAGCATGGAAGCGAGATTGCCGTGACCGATGCCCACCTGACGGTCATCGGCAACCGAGCCGGGAATGCAGAAGGACTGCAATCCTTCACCCAGTGTTTCGGCGATATCGGCGGCTACCTTCTGACCTTTTTTAATGGCGGCGGCAGCGCCGACCAGATAAGCCCAGCCGGCGTTTTCAAATGAAATCGGCTGAATCTCCTTGACGATTTTTCTGACATCCACGCCTTTCTCGAGGCATACTTTTTCGGCTTCCTCCAGCGAGGAAATTCCATATTTCGCGAGAAAAGGAGTGATCTGTTTGATTCTTCTTTCGTATCCTTCAAATAAAGCCATTTTTCTACTCCTTATTCTTTACGGGGATTGATAACTTTTACAGCTTCAGCAAAACGGCCGTAAGTTCCGGTTGCTTTCGCCAGAGCGGCGGCCGGGTCCATGCCCTTGACGATGTTGTCCATCATCACGCCCAGATTAACGAATTTGTATCCGATGATTTCATTGTCACTATCCAGGGCGATTTCCAGCACGTACCCTTCGGCCATTTCCAGATAACGGGGACCTTTCTTTTTGGTACCGTACATTGTGGCGATCACGCTGCGCTGTCCCTTGCCCAGATCCTCGAGTCCGGCTCCGATCGGCAGACCGCCTTCGGAGAAAGCCGTCTGTGAGCGGCCGTAAACAAGCTGCAGAAAAATTTCCCTCATCGCGGTGTTGATCGCATCGCAGACAAGGTCGGAATTCAGCGCTTCCAGAATGGTTTTGTTCGGCAGAATCTCGGCAGCCATTGCGGCCGAGTGGGTCATGCCGGTGCAACCGAGACATTCGACGAGTGCCTCTTCAATGATCCCGTCTTTGACGTTCAGGGTCAACTTACATGTTCCCTGCTGCGGCGCACACCAGCCGACACCATGGGTAAGACCGCTGATATCCTTGATTTCTTTCACCATGGTCCATTTGCCCTCCTGTGGGATCGGGGCGGGACCGTTTTTCGCGCCTTTGGCAACTACGCACATCTGTTCAACTTCATGAGTGTATTCCATAAACTATCTCTCCTTCCGGTAATACCAGTTCGCTTTCACGGTTCATTTCAGCCGTTGAAAGTAATTTGTTTTTATAATACTGCCGGTCACAATCTAGCACCGGAGGGGTTATTTTTCAAATTAATTTGTTGTAAGGAAGCTTAAGTTTTTGATTATATTGAGATGTTAAAAAAAAGATTTTCTCAAGAGAGAACGAAAAGCAAAGCCGACGCCGCAAAGCGGCGTCGGCTTGAATGCGTTATCGGGTATGATTGGATTTGCCCCTCTTTCTGAATCGCCCGGTAATCTCCTCATCGCCGCGACATCAGCGCAAACACTCCCCAGCCCAAATATTCACGCGTGTAAGCGGCGTGGCGCACGGGCTCCGAGGTCAGTTGGGCACGAACCTCTTTGGCCAATTCGTCGCCGGGATTGGCTTCAAGCCATCGGCGCATGGTGAGCCATTTGGCCGCCTCGTATCGGTCCCAACCGTCCTGATCAGCCAGAATCATTTCAACGACGTCGTAGCCGAGACGGTCGAAAGACGCGAGAAGTTCCGGAAGCATGATAAAGTCGGCAATCGTGTGGGCAAGACACCCTTTGGCAACATCTTCCGTCGGCGGTAACTGCCGCCAGTAAGGCTCGCCGATAAGGATGATCCCTCCGAGCTTCAGGCTTTGCGCCAGAAGCTCGATCGTGCCGGCGACTCCCCCGCCGATCCACGTGGCCCCTAGACAGGCTGCCACATCGACCTTCTCGCCAGAAACAAAGCCCGCAGCATCGCCGTGAATGAACGTGACCTGATCGGCGACGCCGAGTTCTTCAGCGCGACGTTTTGCTTGCTCGGTGAACAACCGGCTCATGTCGATGCCGGTGCCGATGATGCCGTGATCGCGTGCCCAGGTGCACAGCATCTCCCCCGAACCGCTGCCGAGGTCAAGTACCCGGTCCCCCGATTCCAGACGCAGCGCCGAGCCGAGAATGGCGAGCTTTTCGGGTGTAATCGGGTTGTGGATGCGGTGAGCGCTCTCAGTAATGTTGAAGATCCGGGGAATATCCAATGCAGAAAATCTCCTTTCGGGTGTGAATAGATTCGGCGTGGGCCGAACCATTAATATATCAATTTTGTTTTTCCGATTCTTGAATATTAACCTACACCATCTATTGATAAAAGAAAATTAAAATATCCTTGAAAATCAATTTCAAATAAACTTTTTTCACTTGGCCTTTTGTGATAGTAACATCCTTACGTCACGTTGGTTATTTATTGGTAAATATGTCCGAAGAACAACTCATTATGAAAATCTTGGATAGAAAATTTTATCATCGGGATACGCTGCGGGTGGCGCGGGAGCTTTTGGGGAAGAAGCTGGTGCGGCGGATAAACGGTCTTGAACTTTCCGGCATGATTGCGGAGACGGAGGCTTACTGCGGCCGGGCAGACAGCGCCTGCCATGCCCACCGCGGCAAGACACAGCGCAATGCGGTCATGTTCGGCAAACCCGGCCATGCCTATGTTTATTTTACCTATGGTATGCACTACATGCTCAATTTGGTCACTGAAGAAGAGGAAAATCCCTGTGCCGTTTTGATCCGCGCAATTCTACCGATTGACGGCATCGCGGCGATGGAAGCCCGCCGCAAAAAGAAAGGCACCGAATTAACCAACGGACCGGCCAAGCTTTGCCAGGCGCTGTCCATCGACAAATCTTTAAACGGCTGGAATGTAACGCTGGGCAGTGAATTGTGGGTGGAAAATAATAAAAAAATCCCGGATTCTAAAATCATCACGACACCCCGCATCGGCATCGATTACGCAAAGACAAAAGACAGGGAGGCGCTTTGGCGATTCATTTTGAAGAAAGACGATCTTGAAGGAAGACCCGTCAGATAAAAATCAGCTTTCAATTTTTTCCTCTTGTTTTTCCTGATAAAACTCAAGAAATAATTTCCAGCTGGCCAGGAAAAGAGCGGCGATGATCGGTCCCATGACAAAGCCCGACAGTCCTAAAACGGCCAACCCGCCCAGCGTGGAAAGGAATATCAAAAGCGCGTGCATGTTCGTGTCGCGGCCCAGCAAAACCGGCCGCAATAAATTATCCACACTGCTGATAATCACCGATCCGAAAATAAGGATGACAATGCCCTGCCAGGTATGCCCCAAAACCAGCATGATGATTCCGGCGGGCACCCAGACAAAGGCACATCCCACTCCCGGCAATATGGATAGCCCCATCATGATCACGCCCCAGATGAGAGCCCTCTCAATTCCCGTAATGTAAAAAACAAGGCCGCCCAGGAATCCCTGGATGCCGCCGATGACAAACGTAAATTTCAGGGACGCTTTGGCCGTGGAAAGGAACTGGTAAATGAACGTATCGAGGTAGCGCTTATTCACGGGAATATGACCGACCATAGATTCCAGAAGTCTTTCCCCGTCGCGCAGGAAATAAAAAAGGGTGTAGATCATCACGGCAACTTTGACGATGACAAGAATGGTGTTTTGCGTAAAATTCGAAATATGATTGATGACGTATCCGCTGACCGCCTTGATGATGTCCTGAAATTTTCCCAGTATAAAAGCCTGATCCAGGTTCAATTTGGCAAACAAAGCACTCTGGCTCAATGTGTTGAGCGTTGCCGTAAGTGTTTTCATCCAGGCGCCGCCCTGGGAATCGAAGGACTTATAGATATCAAACGCTTCCAGCACAAGAAGGTTAAACAGAAATGCGATAGGGATAATCAAACAAAGCAGAATAACAACGAGAGTCGCGCCCGCGCATAAATTGGGATTTGTGATTTTTGTATTCAACGCCCGGTGCAGGGGCATAAAAATGCCGGCGATCAGCGCCGCCCAGAAAACCGCAAAGAAAAAAGGCTTAACAATGTAAAAGAAGAAAAGGGTGATGATGACGAGTAAAACGATAAAACCGATGTTTTGGAAGTTATAACCGGGCTTTTTGTTCATATTCATCCATCGACCTATCATCGCGAACCCTGATGCGTCTATATTGCCATCAGACTGTTTTTGCTGCGGAAGGTATAAAAACGTAATTAATAATAAACTACAGCAACTTATAATGTCAATTCATAAATAACCCTTGGCAAGAAAAAGATTTTGATTGACATATTGTCAGGTATGACTATTTTACATCCGAGATGAATAACGACTATTCATCAAAAAGGAGGATATTTGATGTTTACAGTGACAGAGAAGGCATTGGAGGTAATCAAAGATTTTATCAAAGCAAAAAAACCTGATTCCGCTGTGCGGATAACAATGTCTATTGGCTGATCCGGCCCCGCACTGGGGATGGCTCTGGATGAGCCGGCAAAAGATGATGAAGTATTTGATGAAAACGGAACAAAATTTGTAATTGACAAGGACATTTTTAATCAAGCGAAACCGATTAATGTTGATTTTATAGAAACACCGCAGGGCTCTGGATTTAAGGTAACGTCCAACCTGTCTGCCGCCGGAGGCGGTTGCGGTTCTTCCTGCAGCGGCTGCTAGTCTTTGGTAAGGGGAGGAGACATCCTCCCCTTTTTTTAACGATGACCGACGAAAAAAGCACAAAAAGAGATCTGGCGGAAAAGCTCCTTCAAAAAGGCAAATATGATGAAGCCATTGTCCTGCTCGAGGATATTCATCAGGAATCACCGGACGAAGACCCTGTCCTTTTAATGCTGGCCTGGGCATATTACGACAGCGGCAAAACCGGTCAGGCCGAAAAATGTTTAACGATATTGTTCGACCGCGAGCTCGAGAGAAAGGTGTTTACCGGCTTTGCGTTCGATGAACTGGTGCGTCTTTACAAGCAGAAGAAGGACTTCCCGAATCTGGTAAATATTTGCGAGAGGGCAGTTGCCGCGCAGCCGGACGATGTTGGGCTCCTGACGGAGTTAGGCAATGCCTATCTTCAGGCGGGACAGGCCGATCGGGCACGTTTAACGTATGAAAAACTGATTGCCATGGAAGACGACAATCCCGCTTTTTATTGTTTGTGGGGCGAAGCGTTGTTTGCGGCGGGATTAAACAAAGAAAGCGAAGACGCTTACCGGAAGGCCGGCCAACTGGATCCCGATCAGCTCGACAGCTACTATTTCAGGATTGCCGTTTTATTCCAAAAAGCCGATAATCATCAGGAAGCCCGGCGTCTGTTGAATAAATGCCTGAACCTCAATCCTTCCAGTCCCCTGTATTACTGCTCGCTCGGGGACAGTCTTATCGGTCTGGGAAAATTACAGGATGCGATCAACGCTTACAATCAGGCTGTCGAATTTGATCGGGCAGATGCGGATGCCTACTACAACCGATTAGGTAACTCTCTGATGAAAACCGGAAATTTTTCGGAGGCGGTAGCCGCGTTTCAAACAGCCATACGGCTCGAGCCGCTGCCCATCTATTATCTGAACCTGTCTTCCGCCTACAGAAAAATGGGGCTTGATCACGAGGCCGATCAGACAATCGGCAAAGCCGATAAAATCCACTGAATTAAACTCTGCCCAGTTTGCGCTGCAACTCCTTGAAAACGTGATAGAAATATTCGTTTTCTTCCATTTCTTTTTTCAGAATCAGGCCTATTTCCGAAATTTCTTCCATATGAATGATTAAATTCACGCTCCTGTTCAACGTGTTCATGTAATCCATCGTGGCAAACGTCGAGCTGATCAGGACAACGAAAACCTGCCGGCGGACGGACATGGGAAGAGTCTCCAGATATTTAAGGACCTGGTTGACGCCGTCCTTGTCCGTGTCATAATGTTCATTGACAACAATCACGTTGAACGTCTGAAACGTCGTGTACTTCAGAGCTTCTTTCGCCGTCATCGGTTCAATCACGTTAAAGTTAAGCGTTTGCAGATTTTCTCTCAGCTTTTGCCTGATCGCCGGATCGTTCTCGCAGATCATGGCCGAGCTGGTATCCATATCCCGGTAGTCAAAAGGACGGCCCGAGTAATCGATCTCCTCTTCGACTGATTCTGGTGCCAATTTATCCGTGTTCATAATCCATTCCCGATAGTTATTTTATTAAGTCCGGACATTATCTTTTCCATGTGTCCATTTTTGCTTTTCCGTAAGACCGGTCGACTTCCAGCGTTCCGATATTGACGGCTTGATCGCCGCGGGCTTTCTTGACGGCATCGATACCGCGATTGACTACAGCTCTGTTCGTCGCAAACGCAATGGCCGTTTCCTCCGTAATCAAATCCTTGCTGAAATGATCGATAATGCAGTCGTCAAAAGTCATCATGCCGAAAGGCCTTCCCTGTGTGATGATATCATTAAATGTTTTTCCTTCCGATTCGCCGTGCAGAATAACATCCTTCACCCGCAGGCTGGTGCTCAGTGTTTCAAATGCGGCAACACGCCCCCCGCCTATTTTCGGCAGTAAACGCTGACAGGCGATCCAGCGGATGGCATCGGCCAGCCGCACACGTATCTGATTTTCTTCATCCCGCGGGAACATACCGATAATACGGTTGATCGTCTGTCCCGCATCCACGGTGTGCAGTGTACTCAATACGAGATGACCGGTTTCCGCGGCGCTTAAAGCGATTTCGACCGATTCCCGGTCGCGCATTTCACCGACCAGAATCACCTTGGGAGCCTGGCGCATCGCGGCCCGTAAGCCGCTGGAAAATGTATCGAAATCCTTGCCGAGTTCCCGCTGATTGATTGTAGCCTTCTTCTGAGGATGCGTGTATTCCACCGGGTCTTCCAGGGTAATAATGTGGACGGAACTGGTTTCATTGATTTCGTTGATGATCGCGGCCAGTGACGTGGTTTTACCGGTGCCGGTCGCTCCGGTGACTAACACAATGCCGTTTTTCTCGCGGGATATCCTGTAATAGGCATCCGGCAATCCTAGATCGGCGCAGGAAGGAACAAGGGATTCCAGCTTTCTTAAGACAATCGAATAATTGCCCATTTGCGAAAAAATATTCACGCGAAAACGCGCCACGCCGGTCAATTCATACGACAAATCGCATGCGCCTTCCTTAAGCAAGTCCGTCATGAGACGGTGATCCTGATTCACCAGGTTCAAAGCAAAAATTTCCGTCTGAAACGGCGTCAGTTTCTCAAAATGCGGCCTCAGCGGAACGGGAACCAGCTGACCGGCAGCCTCCACCTGAAAAGGTTTGCCCACGGTTATGATAAAATCAGAAATGTTGGGATACGACTCCAGCATTTTGGTCAGAATATGATCAATTTCCGGCTTTCTCATATACGATCCTTTCTCGATACATTACGCTTCGGTAAAATCGGTCGGCGGTTGTCTGAGCAGCGGACGGAACCGGGCTTTTTCATTGGCTTTGATATAGGCATCATCGCCGCTTATCCAACCGCGGTTGTACAGATCCATAATGGCATCGTCCAGAAGCTGCATCCCGTATTTTTTACCGGTCTGCATCATGGAGGGAATCTGGTAGGTCTTGGATTCCCGGATTAAGTTGCGGACCGCCGGCGTGGCAATACAGATTTCCAGAGCGACGCAGCGGCTTTTGACATCAATTCTCTTGAATAAAACCTGAGAAATAACGGCGCGTAAACCATCAGCCAGTGTCGAGCGGATCTGCAACTGTTCGCTGGCGGGAAAAACTTCGATGATTCTGTCAACGGTTTTGGGCGCGCTCGTCGTATGAACGGTGGAAAAAACCAGATGGCCGGTGGAGGCCGCTTCAATCGCCAGAGAGATGGTTTCCAGATCGCGCATTTCTCCGACCAGAATAATGTCCGGATCCTCGCGCAATGCTCCCCGTAATGCCGCAGTAAAAGTTTTGGTATGCACCCCCACTTCGCGGTGGTTGACGATGCAATTTTGGCTCTTATGGACAAATTCGATCGGGTCTTCAATGGTAATGATATGGTCCCGGCGCAGGCGGTTGGCTTCATCAATAATAGCGGCCAGCGTTGTGGATTTGCCGCTGCCGGTCGGCCCTGTCACCAGTACAAGGCCCCGCGGAAGCTGGGCCAGTTTGGCAATTACGTTGGGCAGTCCCAGTTGCTGACAGGTCTGAATTTTATCGGGAATTTCTCGAAAAACCGCTGCCATGCCGTTTTTCTGCCTGAAAAAATTGACACGATAACGGGCCAGATTGGGCACTTCATAGGCAAAGTCGACATCGCCGGTTTCTTCGAACTGTTTGATTTTGTGTTCCGGAGTAATTTCATAAAGAAGCACTTTCAAGGCATCATTGGTAAGAACATCATACTTAATCCGCTCGATATCGCCGCGAATTCTGATTGCCGGCTGCTGTCCGGCGACAAGATGAAGGTCGGATGCGCCCTGATCGTGCATTAAATTAAAGAAAGCGTCAATTTTGGCCATCTATTTGCTCCTCGAGGTGATTTGATTTTCCTTATCATTTTTTCTTTGTGAAAAGAATATCTTATTTGAAAATTTCACATTCATCGATAAAAACATATTTCATTTTTTTATGTGCGTAGAGTATAAGAAAAACCCTGCTGTTTTGTCAATTCAATAATCATAGCAACTATGGCTTGACACCGCGATCATCAATAATATATGCTTCCGTGCAATTACCCGGCGGGAATTCTTAAGGTTGGGGATGTAGCTCAGCTGGGAGAGCGCGACGTTCGCAATGTCGAGGCCAGGGGTTCGATCCCCCTCATCTCCACCAGAATCTCATTCAGCAGTTATCATCGTCTTGCTGAACAATGTTAATTCTTCAGCAAACCCAATCTTCGGGGGAAACATGAAAAAGCTTGCCATGACTCAAGAAAAAACGGCATCGCTGATGATGCTCGTCATGTTTCTGATGATCGTTTTCATCGGAGCATGCGCCACGACGCCGGCCACCAGGGCAGTCTGGTCAAAGCCGAATGCCGCACAGCAGGATTTTGCAAAAGACATGGATGACTGTATGAAAAAAGCCCAGGCGACGGGTAGCGCGTCGACCAATGTGGATATGTATAACCGCTGCATGGAAACACGGGGCTGGACATTGAAAGAAGTCAAATCGGTTTCTGAAAGTTCCGGTATTACAGAGCGTTACACCTTTGCCGACGGTACCCGTTATGAAGGAACAATGGCAAACGGCAAACCGCATGGCCGGGGAACTTACAACTGGACAAACGGCAACAAATACGAGGGCGACTGGTTTGAAGGAAAAATGAGCGGCAAGGGGAAATACACCTGCAAAAACGGCCGCGAGTTTACCGGCAATTTTGAAAATAACAAACCGGTGGGTTTTACGATCAACTGCAGCGGCAATGTGTATTACGTTCCGGACAGCCGTCAAAAGGCCCAGCCAAGACATGGGTCGTATACCGATGCCAACGGCAATAAATACGAGGGGCAGATTATCAACGGCAAATTACACGGCAAGGGCAAGATTACCTCTCCGAGCGGCAACAAATATGAAGGCGACTTTGTAAACGGCAAAATCGAAGGCCGGGGAACCTATACCTGCAGCACCGGCAAGACGTTTACAGGCTATTTTAAAAACAATAAACCGGTGGGCTTTAAAGTTAAATGCAAATGAATCCCGTCACGCTTCCCCCCCCCCGCTTTGAAAACACGAAAGACCGTTATCAAATCTCTTTCGACAACAACTTGATAATCCGGTTATTTTCGGGCCACCTCTACGAAAGACAGATCGGCATTTGAAGGCTTTTTTGCCGCTGGAAACATCCTCAGGATCGAATTTCAAATGATTACATCCTTTTTATAATCGTTTCGATTTCCGAACCGTAAATTCGCATCTTCCTTTGTGATAAATATTTTTCGGGATGATCCGCATCCAGCGCGAGATCCAAAAGATTTTTATCCGGCAGAAACATGAAGACCGCGCGATTTTCTTCCTTCGCCCGGTGAAAACGCCATAGGTACAACTTCTTCAGCAGATCCTTCTGCTCCTGATTGAGGGCATTATAACCTTTTATTTTTGCATACCCCCACCGGTTGAATTTTTTCTCCCGCCAGTCCGTCTCGGCAATTCTGGCAAACGCTTCCCGCGCGGATTCCTGAAGATTTTTGGCGGTCAGTTCCGCCGTCTGCTTTTGATAAAGATCGGGAAGGTAAATCACATCCTGGACGGCGTATTCAACCTGTTCCTCCGTCAGCGGACGATTATCCCAATGGGAACGCTGGATTTTTTTGTTTTTTTTCAATTCCACGCCGACAAATTCTTTAATCATTTTGTCCAGAGACAGCTCCCGGAAACCCAGAAGAAACGCCGCCCGGTGTGTATCAAAAATATTTCTGAAACCGAATCCGTAATCTCTCCGGAGAAGACGGATATCGTTATCCGCAGCATGAAGAATCTTGACAATACGCTGATTATCAAAAAAATCGCCTAAAAAAGACAAAGCCACATCGCCCAACGGATCAAAGAGGTAGGTCGTGTGATTGGCATGGATCTGAATCAGACAGAGTTTTTCCCTGAAATAATGAAACGAATCGTATTCCGTATCGATACTGAGAATTTTTGCCCGCTCGAAATCAGCAACGGCGCGCTTCAGTTTGTTTTGTGTATCGACCAAAAACCATTTCGCATTCATGGCGGGTAATTTAACCGAAATGCGAATTTAATGCCACAAAAATAACCAGAAAAATTGCCAAAAAAACAAGGACAACATAATCGGCGGACGAAAATTTCAATTCCACAAAGGACGAACGCCCGCCACGCCGGTAGCTTCGGGCTTCCATGGCCAGGGCGATATCGTCCGCTTTCCGGAAAATGCCCAGCAGCATTTTTGAAATCAAAGACAAAAAGGAATTCATCCGGCCGGCAACACTCTGTCGCCGCAGACAAAACCCTCTGGCTTTCCGGGCGGCATCGATTCGTTCTTTTTCCATCAGCAACAGGGGCATGAGCCTTAAAGCCAGCGCGACCATCACGGCAACGTCATCCACCGGCAGCCGCAGTTTTTTGAAAGGTTTTAAAAAATATCTCAGTGCCGCAATGATCTGGGAAGGTGCCGTGGTCATCGTCAACAAAACGGCCCCGACAATGAGACATAAAAATTGTCCGACCACAAGGGTTCCCTGTTTTAATCCGGCAGACGAAAAGGCAATCCCCAAAAAAGGGATCGTCATCATGGAGCGTTTATCGTCGCTGAATAAAAGATGCGACAGAAAAATCAGGACGATAAAGAAAAGGACCGGTCTGATCGACTCACCGATTGTCCGCAGACGTATGCCGCTGGCCATAGCCAGCAAAAACAAACCGATGCCTGAAGCAAAAACCAGCGGTTGTTCGACCTGAAAAATCAACAGACTCAACAAGACGGTTACAGCGAGTTTCAGGCGGGGATCCAGCCGGTAAATGAACGACTCTCCCCTGATAAACGAACCGGTGCGGTACATGTTCAATCCTTACGACGCGCGGTCATGGAAATAATTTCCTTTAAGGCGTCTTCCATATGGACAATGCCCGTTCGGACCGGAAAGCCCGTTTGCTTCAGCCGGATGAGAAGTTCCGTAATCTGGGGAAGCTGAAGCCCCAGTTTTTGCAGGATTTCAAACCGGCTGAAAATTTCCTCCGGATCGCCCTGCATGCAGATTTGGCCCTGATCCATCACGACGATTTTCTGCGCGCGGGAAGCTTCCGCCATGTTATGGGTGATGTGAATGATTCCCACGCCTTCGGCATGCAGTTTGTCGATAATCGCCAGCACCCTTCCGGAGGCTGCCGGATCCAGAAAGGCGGTCGGCTCATCCAGAGCAATATAACGCGGCCGCATAGCCAGCACGCCGGCAATCGCCACCAGTCTTTTTTCGCCGCCGGAAAGATCTTCGATATTGCGGGCGGCAAGTCCGTAAATGCCCACCCGGCTGAGGGATTCGGCAATCCTTGCCCTGATCTTCGCCGCTGGCAGACGCAAATTTTCCGGACCGAATGCCACATCGTCTTCGACCGTCATCCCGACGATTTGATGATCGGGATTCTGGAAAACCATGCCCACCCGTGACCGGATATCGGGTTGGTTCTCTTTATGATCCGTCCTTAATCCGCCGACGGTGACATGACCTTTTTCGGGCACAAGCAGCGCATTGCAATGCCTGATCAATGTGGTTTTGCCGCAGCCGTTCGGACCGATTAAAGCCAGACGTTCTCCCTCCCGGATTTGCAGAGAAACGCCGCGTAGGGCTTCAATGCCTTCCGGTTCATACCGGCAATAAACATCTTCCAGAACAATCAACGTCGTTTCCTCAAATCTCTATGCGGTTTTTTAACCGGGAACTGATCAGGACAGCCAGCGCTATTTTGATAAGATCGCCCGGGATAAAAGGTACTACCCCGACGATCAGCACCTGCGGAAGACTCATGTTCGCAATCCATGCCAATTGAATGCTTCCCGCAACATAAATGACCAGCATGCCCAGCACCATGGAAAATACCTGCCAGACCGCGCCGGCGTTTTTTTTCATGCGATGGACATGGCCGATGACAAAAGCGGCAATGATAAAACCGAATAGATAACCGCCGGTTGGCCCGAACAAAATGCCCAGCCCGGCTTTGCCCCCGGCAAAAACCGGCATTCCCACCACGCCCAGCAAGACATAAATTATCTGGCTGACAACCGCCAACGGACCGCCAAGAAGAAGGGCGGCGACATTCATAAAAAATGTCTGCGCAGTAACCGGCACGGGCGGAAGAGGAATAACAATCAACGCCCCCGCTGCCGTCATGGCTCCGAAAAGCGCCGCATAGACCAGGCCTCTGGTTGGCAGTTTGCCGTCAATCATCACTGTTTTGATCTTTTCCGTTTATTGTATTCAACAAACCGTCGGCTCCATGTTCCCCGGAAATACTTCAACGATCATTCCGGATCAAAGGCCGTGGCGGATCGTACAACAGAAATTCATTATTGAAAACATTTTATATCAGGATGAAAAATCAACGCTATGCGTTCGACGGCATCAAAAATGCGCGGCGAAGCCCTGTTGATCAGGTCGGCGTCTATCAGATAGATTCTGTTGTTTTGCACGGCCGGTATTTTCCCGAATCTGCCCCAGAATTTTTTAACAATCGAAAATTCCTGATCATTGACCATCGGCGCAAAAACAATAATGTCCGGCGATGCGGCCATGATCCCTTCCGTGCTGTAACGGGGATAATTGGCCGTATCATGTCCGGCAATGTTGATGCCCCCAGCTTTCTCAATCACTTCGTGAATTAACGTATTCCGGCCGGCCGTTATCATCGGGTCCATCCCCAGTTGAAAAAAAACGCGCGGCCTGTTTTTACCGCGTATCCGGGCGGTTATTCTATTCATTCGCTTTCTCAGTCCGTCTGCCAGTTCGTCGGCTTCCTTGGTGCGACCGGTTATTTCCCCGATCCGCATGATGCTTTCCAGAACGCCCCGGGTATCCGACGGTTTTGTAACATACACCGGCAATCCGAGACGTTCCAGTTTTTCTACGGTATCTTTTTTGTTCCCGTCGGCAGTGGCAATGATCAGGTCCGGTCTCAAAGAAACAATTTTTTCTATGGACGGATTGGTAAACCCGCCCACTTTTCCTTTGAGGCGGGCTTTTGGCGGCCAGTCGCAGAACGTGGTTACGCCGACGATTCTGTCCTCCAGACCCAACGCATAAAGGGTTTCCGTAATACCGGGGGCAAGGGACACGATTCTCTGCGGCACGCGACGGACATGGACGATGCGGCCCATTTCATCGGTGACCGTCCGCGCGCATGCCAAGCCCGCGCAAAATACCGCCAATATCAAAACGGAAAATACGATCACGGCATTGTCTTTGAAAGACAGATGCTTAAAACTCAACCGAAACGCCTCCTTTGAATGTGACGCCGGGCATCGGATAATAAAAATTGGGCATGGCGTACTGTTCATAATCGATACCGAAAGACGAATACTTCACATCGGCGACATTATCCACGCCCAGAAACGCGGTCAATTTCATTGTATCCCAGACCGGTTTGTACTGGAGAACAATATTCAGCAATGTCCTGTCTTCCAACTTTTCAGTAGAATTGTCGCTGTCGCCGGAAAGATACGCTTTGCCCACATGTTGAACTTCCGTTCTGAGCGTAACATGACCGGGCAGGTATATTTCCAGACCGACATTGGCCGCGTGCCGGGGAACCATCGGCATTTCTTTTTTGTTGTAGAGGCCCTTTTCAAAGGTCGCCTTGTGATACGTGTAATTTCCAAATATCCTGAAATACTTCTGCAAGAGATAGGCAAAGGACGCTTCCACGCCGTCATGCCGTGTCTTACCGGTATTACGGTTTTCTCCCGTAAACGTTTCAGGATCGTAAACATATTCGATTTCGTCCTCCATGTCCAAACGGAACAGAGCAACCCCCAGTTTCAGATTATTCAGCAGATAATACTCTGCGCCCATTTCCATGCTTTTCCCTTTTTCTTTTTCCAGACTCTTCAGGAAATTCCCTCCGAAACCGCTGAATGACGCCACTTCATCCAGAAAAGGAATTCGGTAAACGGTGGCGTACTTGGCGAATATTTTCGACTGATCGCCCCAGAGCCACGTAAGTCCAGCCTCATACGCTTCGGCTTTATAAATATTCTTCTGATTTGTAAAATTATTGGACGGCGTCGAAAAATCTTCATTGGACCCTTCGACCGACACGCGATCGAAACGGTAACCGGCGCTGAGAATCAGGTTTTTCAACACGCTGAATTCGTCCCGGATGTAATATCCCAGGGCATCCCGCGTAAAGTCGGCGGTGCTTAACCGGTCCGTCCTTCTGCGATTGCTGAAAATATCCTTCGCGTACGGTTCATGATAATAATCCAGCCCCATGATCACTTTGTTGTGAAAACCGAAAATATTCTTCTCCAAAATATACCGGGGCGTCATGCCGAATGTCTCGGCATCGGTGTCGGAATAATTATATGAAAACCATGACGGCATGTTCATCTGAAGATCTTTTTTCCCATAGAGAAAATTGACTTCGGTTCTTCCCCAGGCCCCCCAGAACGATTTCACATCAAACTTGATATTGGTGTACTTATCGGATCCGTCGTTATCATCGTTGGCATTCATGTAATAATCCGGCATGGCGGGCTGATACTGCCTCCTGTCCTTCACCATCTGGGCTTTGGTCAGAGCGCCGGGCATCTGATAATCCACCCGGTTAAAAGAAACGCCCAGCGACATGTTCAGGATATCCCCGGCAAAGTATCCCACATCCAGCCCTCCGCCGCGCGCCGAATACTTTGAGCGGTCCCTGTATCCGGAGCTGAAATTGTTTTCGCCCGTCAGAGCGTAAGTCCATTTGCCGGTAGCGCCGCTCACACCGATCCGTTCATCGTGCAGACCGTAACTCCCGCCGATGGCCGACAGGTTGACGGTCGGTTTCCCTTTTCCTTTTTTAGTGATGATATTGATCACGCCGCCGACAGCCGCATCGCCGTACAGAACGCTTCCCGGTCCGCGGACAATTTCGATTTTCTCGACGCCGTTGACGGGCATCTGCAACCAGTTGATGGAGGCCATGTCGGTCCGGTTCAACCGGCGCCCGTCCAGCAGAATCAGTGTTTTGCCGAAAGGATTATCTCCGCCGAATCCGCGCATGTCGATCTGCGACTGCGACGAATTCCCGCTGTACGTCCTAAACGCAATACTCTCGATTCTGTCCAGAACTTCCACCAGGGTCGTCGCACCGGAATCGTTGATCTCCTCTTCGGTAATTACGCTGACGCTCGACGGTGTCTTTCTAATTTCCTGCGCATCGCGTGTTGCAGTGACAACGATTTCGCCCATCGTGACCAGCGCATTGTCGGCATCCTTCTGGGAAGCGTTTGCGGGTGAAAAAACAACTACGGAAAAAAACAGAACAAAAAAAAGAATCTTCTTCATGGAGCTTCTCCTTTCCCCCTCGGGATCAAAGTAAGTTGTGCTCACCGTAAAGTTTCCTGGCTTGCGGCGACCTACTTTTCACTCCTTCCGGACGCTAAAACGTCCGTGGATCAATGTGAATTTCGTTCCGCTTACAGTTGCGGGGCAGCGCCGGACTTTAACCGGCTTCCTTTATCTGGCAGCCTTTCCTGATTTGTTTTCTGAAGCAGACGGCGGCGGATCTCCCGTTTATGCGGGATCACCGGCCGGTTGCCCTTTGAAATCAAACCAGCAATATTCAATTTGTCAATAGTGTTGCGCGAGGCGATCCGTCATGCGGATTTCGGTCGACGAAAACGTCGACGTCATAAACCTCTCTGATGTTCGCCGCGGTAATGACTTCCGCGGGCATTCCTATAGCATAAATTTTCCCGCAATCAAGCAAAATTATCTTATGGGCGTGTTGCGCGGCCAGATTAATGTCGTGCGTGACAAACATCACGGTGAGATTCTGCACGGCATTCAACTGCCTCAACAGGGATAAAAACTCCGCCTGATGCTTCAGGTCCAAAAAAACCGTGCTCTCATCCAGCAGAAGAATTTTCGGCTCCTGGGCCAGAGCTCTTGCGATCAGAACGCGCTGACGTTCTCCCGCGCTGAGTTCATCCAACCTCCGGGCGGCAAAAGAAATGGTATCGGTTTTTTCCATGGCCTCCCGGACAATCCGGTAATCCTTCTTATCTTCAAAACGGTAATTGTTCAAATGCGGAAACCTTCCCATGAGAACAATTTCTTCCGCGTAAAACGGGAACGTCACCGCCGTTTCCTGAGGCACAATGGCCACTTGGCGAGCCATCTCCTTGCGCGGCCAGCCCGTCGTTTCCCTGCCGTCGATCAGCATCCGCCCCCCATCGGGAAACAGCGTACCGTTGATCATTTTCAAAAGCGTTGTTTTGCCGGAACCGTTGGGGCCGATCACCGCAACCATTTCCGCCGCTTCAATGGAAAACGAAACGCCGTTCATCACCGGTTTCCCCGGATAACTGAAACGGATATTTTCGGCTGTAATAACAGACATGATCAAAGCCTCTTTCTTTTCAGAAGAAAAATAAAATACGGTGCGCCGCAGAGCGCCGTGACAACGCCGACCGGCAATTCCGCAGGCGCCAAGAGCACCCTCGCGACGGTATCGGCCGCAATCAAAAACGAGGCGCCGAATAACGCGCAGACCGGCAGAATCAAACGGTGATCGGAACCGAAAACAAGACGCATCAGATGCGGCACCATCATTCCCACAAAACCGATGATGCCGGCCAGGGAAACCGCTACGGCAATCATGAGCGAGGTAATCACCATCAGCCATTTTTTTGTTCTTGCCACATGCACACCCAGATGTTCGGCCGTTTCCTCCCCCTGCACAATCAGATTCAACTTTCGCGCCTGCGCGTAAAGCAAAACAAAACCGGACAGCAGGCAGAGGGCGGCGACAAGAATTTCCCTGGCTGAAGCGTGAGAAAGATCGCCCATCAGCCAGAACGTGATGCTGTGCAGTTCCATACTGTTGACAATGGATAGAAAAAAAAGAATGGCGGCCGAAAAAAAGGCGTTGACAACGACACCGGACAGCAAAAGCGAATTATCCAGCAGGGGGCCTCTGGTTTTTCCGGCCATCATGAATACAATAAAAACTGTCGCCAGCGCGCCCGCGAAAGCCAGCAGCGGTATCCCCAGATAAAAAGCACCGGCCCCGATCACAATGCCGATAATCGCGCCAAGCGCTGCCCCTCCGGAGATGCCCAGGATATAGGGATCGGCCAGGGGATTGCGCAAGATCGCCTGAAAAACAACGCCGCCCAGCGAAAGCGCCGCGCCGACAATCCCTGCAAAAACGATCCGCGGCAGACGCACCGAACAGATAATCAATTCTTCTTCTGAAGATAAAGGCGATTGCCCCGTCAAAGGTCCGAAAAAAAACGTTAAAACCCTTCCCGGTTCGATGGAAACACTTCCCACAGAAACAGCGACAAGGCTGAGCGCCAGCAGGATAAAGATCATCAGGGCGCTGATGTGCAGCACCCGAAACAGACTGATACGGCGGTAAATGGGTATTTCCTCCTCAATGACGGTATGACGCTTATATCCTGTCTTTGGCGTGTTTTCCACCACAAAAAAAACCGGGCGGCCGACAGGAAGACGGAGGAATTAGTTTTATGTTTTGTCTTCTTCCGGCTGCGGTTTTCCCGGAGGCAGATCCTCTTCTTCCGTTTCTTCCATCACCGGCGCTTCTTCGGATGGCAGCGGCTGTTGTTCGCCTTCCTCAACCGTCGCCGGATCCTGTGGTTCGGGTTCCATTCCGGCAATCCAGAGCGGATGACGATGCCTCGCGTAATCCAGACGCACCCTGCCGGTAAAGATCCCGCGCACCATCGGCCAGTTGGGCCGCAGCGCAATGGCGGCCATGTGGGCCAGAAACGCGAGGAAGAACAATATAAAACCGATATTGTGGATCCATGTAGCCCAGAGCAAAATGCCATGCGACATATCCGGCGCGTAAATATTTTTGTATGTCTTCACCATCCCCGATATGATCAGCATCAGAATAATCAAGGCCATTGCGGCGTAGGCCAGACGCTGCTCCGGCAGATATTTGCGCATGGGCGGCTCTTCACCGAATCCAAACAGACTCTTGATGACGGTTACCGATTCGGACAAATCGCCTTTCCGCGGAAGCAGTTCTTTTTCGCCCCGCAGACCGTGATAAAAAACATGGAACACGGCCGCTGCCGTAAACACCAGCGCCGCCGCGTAATGCAGGTACAGTGACGTTATAAAGTCCGCCGACCAGCCGAGACCCGGAACGTCAATAATATAGTAGCGTTTGCCGACGGGCAGCTCAAATATTCCGGTTAAAAGCAGGATAAGGCCCGAGAGGGCGATGGCCCAGTGCTCGATCAATTCCATCGCGCCGTGGCGGACAACACGATTTTCTTGTGTCAGAATTTTATCGGTCATGGTCTCATTCCTCCCTGCCCGCTTTTTCTTTACGGCTGATGATCCGTCCCCACACTCCAACAACAGCAGCCGCCGCCAGGCCCAGAACAGGCGCAGCCAGAACCGCCTTCCCCAGAGCATCCGTTCCCACCATTCTACGCTCGACGTTCATTTTCATGTCCGGCTGCCCCGGCTTCTTTATCATTGTTTTATTAATTTCCTCAAAAGGAACCGGAGAAACGTAAAGCGTGGCGGTGCCGCCGTTTTGTGTTTTGCCGTATAGATACCCGTTGATGCGGGCGGCCCGGGACAGGGCGGCTTTTTCAATGGCTGCTCTGGAACCGATCAGCATCGCTTCCCGCGGACAGGCCTCAATACAGCCGGGCAGTTTGCCCTGCGTGAGACGATCAACACACAGATCGCATTTATACATGACGCCGTTGCCCATCAGGCCGGGCAGAACATTGAGATAAATGCCGACGCCGGATTGCCGCTGGGGAATTTCCCACGGACAGACATCGCGGCACTTCGCACCGCCGAAACAGAGATTCTGATCGATGACCACCGCGCCGCTTTTATGTTTGTGATTCGCGGAAAAAGGGCAGATGGTCGCGCAAGCCGGATTATCGCAGTGCATGCAGCGTCTCGGAACAAAGATTGTTTTTGCCTGACCGGCCACCCTGACGTCGGCCTTGTGTACATAAATAAAATTGTAAGGGGTCAAACGATCGGCAACATCGCGCTTGTGCGACCAGTCTTCAATGGTTTTTCTCGGCCAGGGTTCGGGAATGGGATCGATCACCTGCGGAATCTTATCCCTGTTGATTTCTTTGCAGGCACCGACACAGGCGGGAATTTCACGATCGACACAGCCGTCGCAAAGACTCAGATCAATCAGCGTTGATAAGCGTTGCTCTGTCCCGGCAAAAGATTTTTTCGGCAGACTCATACCGGAAAGCGCTGCCGCTCCCGCCGTCAGTTTCAGAAAAGACCGGCGGCCGATTTTCAAGTTCTTCTCTTGTTTCATAAGATTTCTCCGTTACATGATATGGACAAATCATAGGGTGGAAAAAACTTCTTTTCATTGATGTACATCAATTTTCACAAAATCGACGATTTCCCTGAACAGGGAAACGTCGGTAAACATCGGCCAATTGTTATGGCCCGCACCTTTGATGATCCACAGTCGTTTCCGGCCTTCGGGAAGGGCGTTATATAAATTTATCGCGTGTTTGACCGGCAGAATTTCATCCCGCTCCGCTCCAACGACGGCAATTTTATTTTTAAATGTTTTCAAATTTTCCATGCTGTCGTATTGATCAGTCAATACCAGTTTAACCGGGAAAAAAGGGAAAAGCGATTTGGCAACAGATGCCAGCGTATCCCACGGTGTTATCAACATGATACCGGCGACGGGAACCGGTGTCTGTCGGACAATCGCGGCAACCACACCGCAGCCCAGCGATTCGCCGCCCAGATAAAGAGGATCTCCGTAGTGCTCGCGGGCCAGGCGGACCGTCTCCAGGCCGGCGGCGACAAACGGTTTTTCTCCAACTTTACCGGGACGGCCGCCGTACTTTGGATATTCAGCGAGAATGACGCGGAATCCAAGGTTCATAAAAGGGGTCAAATAAAACCCTCTGTCCAGGGCAGTTCCGCCGTTGCCGTGAAAAAGCACAATGGTGCCGTTGGGTGCCGGCGCATCAATGGCGGAAACCAAACCCTGATAATCATCTCCTGTCGCCTGCCAGAAGTTCATGTTTTCATTTGCCAGCGCCTGTTTTGTCGGCCACGTGGCATCGGGAAAATAAAGAAAGCGGTTTTGCATGTTGCAGCCTCCTAAAGAACTGACGGCAATCAGGATGATGATTAATACTGTTCTCATCTGAAGGATCTCTGTTATTCATTTTTCTTTTTTTAATAGCACTTAGGGTAACAAATTGGATTATTTTGTAAAGAAGATTCTTCGGCACTGCGAAAGAGAACAAGTTTGAATGTCCGGCCGTGCCCCGTTTTTTCTTTCAAAGATATTTAATCGTCCGGCAGCAGACGGTTAAATCGACATTAAATTGATATTAATGTCCTGCCCGTCGAAAATTCATCGCAGCGTGCTGCGGAGAGCATCCACTCCCGGCAAAGAAAAGTTGTTGAAATTTTTATACAATCAAAATAGAGGTACCCTATCACAAACGAGGGGTATCTATGATTTCCAAAAGAGCGTCCAAATTTACGTCTTTCATTGTGATGGATGTTATGGCGAAAGCCGAAGAACTGGAACGTCAAGGCGAAAAAGTCATCCATATGGAAGTGGGGGAGCCTGATTTCCCGACGCCGCCGGTGATTATGAAGGCAGCCAGGGACGCACTGGCCAAGAATAAAACCCTGTACACGCACGCGCTGGGACTGCTGGAACTCAGACAGGCCATCTGCGATTTCTATTATCTGGAATACGGCGTCAGCATTACACCCGATCAGGTCCTGGTGTCCACCGGCACGTCGCCCGCTTTGCTTTTCGCGATGCTGGCGATCCTTGATCCGTGTGATGAGGTCATTATTTCCAATCCGCGTTACCCCTGTTACCAGAATTTTATTCTCGCGGCCGGAGGCAAAACCCGGGAGGTCAGAACCTATCCCGAAGACGGATTCCAATACCGTCCGAAAGACATCAAAAAGAAACTCTCTTCACGGACAAAAGCGATTATGATCAATTCGCCTTCCAATCCGACCGGCATCGTCATGACCGAAGAACAATTGCAGAATGTCGCTCAGTTCGACAAACAGTATATTATCTCCGACGAAATTTATCATGGCCTGGTTTACAAAGACCGCGCGCATTCCATCCTGGAATTCACGGACAAAGCGTTCGTGATCAACGGATTCTCCAAGCTCTATGCGATGACCGGCTGGCGGCTGGGCTACTGTATCTTTCCCAAAACGTTTTCCAAAGTCATGCAGCGCATTCATCAGAACTTTATGATTTCCGCCAACGGGTTTATTCAATGGGCGGGCATCGCCGCCCTGACAAAATCCCAAAAAGACGTGGCCAGAATGGTGCGGATTTACGATGAACGGCGCCGGTATATGCTGTCCCGTCTGCAGGACATGGGTTTCGTCATTCACGTCGAACCGACGGGTGCTTTTTACGTGTTTGCCGATGCGCGCCGATTCTGCAAGGATTCCTATAAAGAAGCTTTCCGCATTACCGAAGAGGTCAAGGTCGGCGTCACACCCGGCATCGATTTCGGCAGCGGCGGGGAAGGGTTTTTACGCTTTTCGTATGCCAATTCCCTGGAAAACATCAAAGAAGGCCTGAACCGCCTGGAGGGCTATCTCAAAAAACGCCGATAGTCCGTCGCCGGCCTTGCTGCCATGCCCATCCGTTAAGCATCAGCAAAAGGAATGGTTAGTTCGTAAATACCTCGGGACAAAACGGTCTGCACGGGAAAAGGCGCTTTTTCAAAAACTTTCAGCATGGATTTATTGGAAGCCAGCACGTCGGCGGTGAATCCCTTGATGCCCTCTTCGCGCGCCGCACGGATCAGCAGTTCGAAAAGATACGAGGCAATCCCCATATTCTGATAATCCTCATCCACAACAAAAGCGACGTCGGCAAAGGCATCCTGTTTCGTGCGGGCGTATCGCGCTTCGGCAATTATTTTTTCCGTGCCCGCCGCTTCGACAACGCCGACGATGGACATGACCCAGCGATAATTGACGTTGACGTATTCCTGCATCTTTTTATGAGGCATTGTTTTAATGGACGTGAAGTAGCGGGAATAAACGGCCTGATCGGAAAACCGGTAGAATAAGTCCCGCATCTTTTCTTCATCGGACGGTTTGATCGGGCGGAAAAGAACCTTGAGACCTCCCTTGAATTCATGCGAACAGATGAATCTGGCCGGGTAGAGATGTCCGGACTCGGGGAAATAAATCTGATCGGCGTAAAGCAGTTTCGCTTCCTTCGCCTGACGGACCAGTTCCTCCCGATCGTCGGGATGCGCGATATCAATCAGTTCCTGAGCACGCTCGCGCATCGTCTTGCCCATCAAATACGCCACACCGTATTCCGTCGCCACCAGGTCCATCGACTCACGGTTGGTAAACTGGAACGGCAGATTATCGACGGACAGAACGATATTGGGCAGACCTTTCCGGTTGCGGCTGGGCAATCCGAAAATGGTACGGCCGTTTTTGGAAAGCGACGCTCCGATAAAAAGTTCCTGGACATTTCCCGGACCGGCGGTGACATTCCCCTTGCCGGTATGCAGCGCGACATTGCCTGTCAGGTCAATTTTTCTGGCCGGCAGAATGGATATGGTTTTGTCATTCGTGCCGATTATTTTCGGATCGGTAATCACATCCTCCGGCTGAAATTCAACCAGCGGATTGCGGTCCAGCCAGCGCATCAGTTTTTCACTGCCCAGCAGATAGGACGCGGCACACTTGCCGCGGAACACGCCTTTGTAGCGATTGGTCACGGCGCCGCTCTGAACAAGGTCCATCAGAGAATCCGTAAAAAAAGGAGAATGGACGCCGAGATTTTTTTTCGTTGTGAGCTGAACCGCCAGGGCTTCGTAAAGAGGGCCAATCCCGAATGATACGCAACTGGCGTCTTCAACAACCGCGGCAATATTGGCGGCGATTTTCAGAAAAACATCTTCCACCGGCCAGCGGGGAATATACAACGGCGGTTCTGCGGATTCGACAAAAAAATTAAACTCATCCATATGAACCAGTGTGTCGCCCATGATGCGGGGCGCCTTGGCATTGATTTCGCCGACAACCAGATGCGCGGTTTCCATCGCCTGCCGCTCCACATCCACGCCGACCAGGCAGGCATACCCGTTTTCATCAGGCGGAGATATCTGGATGAACGTCGCATCAATGTGAATGGCGCCCGACTTAAACAGCTGGGGGATTTTGGAAAACCGGCTGGGGATAAGATCGATTCTTCCCGCGCTGACGGCTTCGGACGCAATCCAGCCGGAGAAAAAAGTCCTCAGACGAAATTTGCGGGAATATCGTTCATCAATCGGTATGGTATCGCCGATACTGACCAGCTGAATCAACTCCAGATCCTGGAGGTTCGGCTCTTCCGACGCCATAAGATTTTTAACCAGCGTGCGCGGTTCCGCCATGCCCGTCCCCAGAAAAATGGTCATGCCCGGCTCGATTTGAGACAGTACTTCACTGGGAGAAACAACCTTATCCTTCCACATACATTATTCCCTTTTTCAGTTGTAGGGTTAAAATTTAATTTACGCCGTTGCGAGACCGAACGTCTGAATTATAGGGAGGCGGCCTGTGCCTGTCAAGACAATTAAACCTTTTTAAACAGATATGGAAGGATGGCCGACAGGTGAAATATTTATGCTTTGCCCCCGGCGAAATGTTCTGTATAAGCATATTCTCAAAAAAAACGGTTTCGAGGATTCAATTTTGGCTTTATCGGGTTTCCGGCGACAATCCATTTTCGCGTTGTTTTTCTTGTTACTTGTGCTGCCTGATACGGCGTCTGCCGTAAATTTTTACGACGGTGCAAGGGCAAAACAGGGAACTTATTTTCTCACCTACACTTCCGTTTATGCCGCTGATAAAACAACAAACGGCAAAGGCAATCACGCGAGCAAAGACATGGGGCTGCTGAACGCCCAGGAATTGTTGCGTCTTTGCTATTATTCGCCTGATTTTGTGGCCACGGCTCTGGTTCCGTTCGGTTTAATGAAAATCGATTCTCTGGATCAGGAATCTTCAGGGATTGGCGATATCAATCTCGGCGCCGGTTATTTTCTGCCGATTCGAAACGTTGATATTCTCCCGATGATATTTGTGGAATATCCCACAGGCCAATACAGCTCTGCAAAATCAGCCAACATCGGCTCGAATCAGCTCGACATAAAACCCGTTGTTTTTCTTCACAAATCAATGGGCGACTTCAGCATAGATGCCGCTGTGAAATACGTCTTCCGTTTTGAAACTGAAAGAACCGATGTTCTGCCGGGCGACGAGTTTCATCTGCAGTGCCTTCTGGGTTACCATCTGACGGAAAAGTTCAAACTGGGCCCTTCGGTCAACTGGTTGCAAAGCAAAGAAAAAAAACAAAACGGGACGGCAGTCGACGACAGCGCCAGAGCAGTCCTTTCCGTTGGGGCCGATATTTATTATCGCTTTTCCCGGTTCGGTATCACCTTGACTTATCTTTGCGATGTTTATACTGAAAATTCAGCGCAGGGACATTTTGTGCAAATAAAAACGGTTTATCGCTTTTAGCGGGTTACTTGTTCCAATTTCCGGGCGATGCATTCCAGAGTGTCATCAAGTCTTCCCGCACTGCCCAGGTTTTTGGGAACCGAAAGCACCAGTTCCGAACCGCCTTCATATCCCGACAGTACCAGAAAAAACGGAAAATACTCCGTCGCCGGCGGGACAGCCCAGAACGACCGGGCGGAAAATCCGCCTCCGCAGAAAAAATTCAGATCGACCCGGCCCAGATTGGAAAAAATGCCCGAAAGCCCGTAGCGTCCCTTGCGATGCCGGTCACGAATCATCTTTTGCGCCCCGAACCGCACCAGTCGCAGCGGAATATATTTTACCAGTTGATCATATTTTTTTATCCGGCCTTCGAAACCGTGCCGGAGTTGATACGCCATGTCGTCGGCAATCAGTTCCGGCGTCGTATTTTTGTTGATCTCGACATAAAGATCCAACGTCAGATTGCCGGTGCTGCGCAACTCCGGCCGACGGGGCCGCATATCCACCGCCACGGCAAACCGCACGATGCCTTCCGCATGCCGCCAGGCTTCTTCCGCAGCAAACCGGGCGCATCGCGGCAAAAGCAGCGGCACCTTGCCTTTGATGCTGCGACGTTTCCAGATAACACCCCGGGCGTCGCCTTCGGGAAGTCCCGTAGGCGCAATGTGTTCGACGGGAAAAGCGCGGCGGAACTGCTTTTGAAAACTTTCAGCCATCTGAACTTCCGTCAGGGTCGACGTCGATCCCATGACGTTTTCTTTCCGCAGGGCCCGAAAAACGTCCTCGGCCCAGCACAGCGTTCCTCTGCCGTCCATGACACCGTGATGCGTGCGAAAAACAACCCGGGGAACCGGACCATGTACAAGAATCACCTCGCAGATCGGGCTCTCACGAAACGGCAGCGGTTCCAGTAAAACAGGCGCTCCTTCCGGCCCATGACCGTCCCATCGGCTTCCGTCTATTTCCCGAACACGCGGCGGATTGCCGGAATCGATCCAGCGGCTCCAGGCCAGATGACCTTTGAGAATGAGCCTCGCTCCGGGATTGGCTTCAGAGGCAACCGCCACAGCGGTGCGCCAGAGATACGGATCAAGCACACCTTCCCCGTCAAAAACAAACTGGTTGGCCACCGGAGGGCAGAGCGAATCCGTCGCCACATACGTACGTTCATTAAAACTCATTTTTCGCATGTACCCCTTATCCACAGCAGCACCTTTCAATGATAATTTCATTAATTTTATCACATCTTCATACGTGCTTCAGTTACTTTATGATGGCTTCTGCCCTCAAGAAAAAAATCAGGTTTCAAACAAATGTCTGAAACCTGACGGGATTGAAAAAATGAATCCCACCGGAATACTTTCAAGCGGATTCACTCAAGAACAGCGCCATATGCCGCCGAGCCGACCATCCGGACATAACGGCGCATGTAGCCGGGGGTAATCTGCTTATGCAGAGGCTTCCAACCGGCCAGCCTCCGGGCGATTTCCTGCGGTTTCAAATCCACGTCAAGACGGCGCGCGGGGATGTCGATGTTGATCATGTCGCCATCTTCAATAACGACAATCGGTCCGCCGCTCGCCGCCTCCGGAGAAACATGTCCGATGCAGGGTCCCGCCGTGGCTCCTGAAAAGCGGCCGTCCGTTACCAGCGCCACATTCGTGAAACCGGCCAGGTCAAGTCCCATGGTCACCGCAAGCGTCTCAGGCATGCCGGGTCGGCCTCTGGGACCTTCGTAACGGATGACAATGACTTCTCCTTCCTTGAGCGTTTTATCACGGATTGCCTGCAGAACATCGGCTTCGGCGTTGAAGATCCGCGCCAGACCGGGTGCTGGTATGGACGTAAAACATGTTTTTAATCAGACAAAGACCCCAGGCGATGGCGTGCTCCGCAACACTGACGGCATTGGCGCCGGCCGTGTTGGCGACCTTGATTCTCCGGGCAGTGCAGGCCTCCACATCGATGTGCTGATAGCCCACACTGGGTTGCTGAATAAATTTGAGAGATTTTGCCTCCGCTACGATATCGGCCGTTATCTTATGTTGGAAGGTGTAATCGCCCAGAACAATATCCGCCCTGGAAAGATTTATTTTGATTTCGTCGACAGACATCTCATAACCGGCAATCACCTCGAAATCAGGCACATCAGGTGTTTGCCGGATAAGAAGTTTCACGATCTCGCCAGATAAAGGAACCAGCGACAATACGATTTTGGCCATGTCAGGCATCCTGGCGACAAAGATAATTTTTTTCTATGTGCTTTGTTTATCATAAGTAAACCGGCGAGTTCAAGGATGGACCGGTTTGATCAAAATGCCGCCAACACGGCACAAAAAAGCCCGGCTTAAAAAAACCGGGCCTTTAGACTGGATTGACTCAAAAGAGGTTTGTCGCAATCAACGGCATTCGGTACAGATTGTCAGTTCAGCCAGCGGCGTACCGGTTTTTTTGCTGATGAATTTCAACTGGTCAACCGGAGCAAAATATTTCCCGCATTTTGAACAGGCCTGCATTTTGAAGGTGCGTCCCCAGATTTTGCGCTTGTCGCCGGTCGAGGTCATTTCAATATGACCGGTGGGACAGACATAAGCACAAGCGCCGCAGCCGATGCAGGCGTCCGATTTTTCGCTGTAAGGCGTTCCGACGTTTTTGTGCGACCCGCGGGAGAACAAACCGATGGCGTTCACGCCGACGACTTCTTCACAAACGCGCACGCAGGAGCGGCAGAGGATGCATTTGCCTTTATCCGTATCCGGAATAAATCTTGCCTGGGGTTCCACGCAAAGTTCTTTGGCCAGTTTTTGCAAAACCTCCGATTCGGGGCAGCGGGCCAGCAGCAGTTCCATGACCAGACGGCGGACATTCAGCACCCGGTCGCTTTTGGTATCCACAATCAAACCTTCTTCCGCGCCATAAAGACAGGATGTTACAATTCTGGTCCGATTTCCCTTTTTGATTTCCACCACACAAAGCCGGCAGGCTCCGGAACGGGAAACCGCCTCATGTGCGCAAAGCGTGGGAACGGCGATACCTGCACCGCGAATGGCTTCCAGAAGCATCGTTCCTTCCGGCACTGATATATTTTTTCCGTCAACAGTCAAATTTACCATGATTTATCCTACCTCTATTTCACGTTGATTGCGTCAAACTTGCAGCTTTCAAAGCACGCGCCGCAGCGGGTGCATTTGTCATTGTCAATGGTGTGAGCTTTTTTCTTTTCGCCGCTGATCGCCTGAACGGGACATACCTTGCTGCAAAGGGTGCAACCGGTACATTTCCCGGCATCGATGCTGTAGGTAATCAGCGCTTTGCAGACACCTGCCGGACAGCGGTGTTCTTTGATGTGCGCGTCGTACTCATCGCGGAAATATCGAAGCGTGCTGAGCACCGGATTGGGCGCCGAGCTACCCAGCGCGCACAAAGAACCGTCCGCCACGCCGGTTGCTATTTTTTCCAGAAGCTCGATGTCGCCTTCTTGACCCTTGCCCGCGCAGATGTCTTCGAGAATTTCCCGCATGCGGCGGATACCTTCACGGCAGGGAACACACTTGCCGCAGGATTCTTCCTGCAAAAAGGAGAGAAAATATTTGGCCACGTCCACCATGCAGGAACGGTCATCCATGACGATCATGCCGCCGGATCCCATCATGGAACCGACTTCATAGAGCTTATCGAAATCCACCGGCAAATCCAGCAGGCTTTCGGGAATGCAGCCACCTGAAGGTCCGCCCGTCTGAACGGCTTTGAACTTCCTGCCGTTGGGAATACCGCCGCCAATGTCATAAATGATCTCGCGCAGCGTCATGCCCATCGGAACTTCCACGAGTCCCGTGTTATTGATCTTGCCCACCAGCGAGAAGATTTTGGTGCCCTTGCTCTTTTCTGTGCCGATGGAAGCGTACCAGTCGGCGCCGTTATTGATAATCAAAGGAACGTTGGCCCAGGTTTCCACATTATTGAGAACGGTGGGTTTGTCCCACAGGCCTTTTTCCACGGCGTGGACATATTTGGCGCGCGGTTCGCCGGCGCGTCCTTCAATGGACGCGAAAAGCGCGGACGATTCGCCGCAGACAAAAGCACCGCCGCCCTTATTAATCGAAATATCGAAATCAAATCCGCTGCCCAGAATATTTTTCCCCAGCAGTCCGGCTTCCCGGGCGCTTTCGATGGCCATGGTTAAATGAATGACCGCCAGCGGATATTCGTTGCGCACATAAATATACCCGTGAGAAGCGCCTATCGCGTAAGCGCCGATGATCATGCCCTCAACGATACTGTGCGGATTGCCTTCCATCAGCGAGCGATCCATATACGCGCCGGGATCTCCTTCGTCGCCGTTGGCAATGATATATTTGGGCGAGCCGTGAGCCTTGCGGCAACCCTCCCATTTCGTTCCGGCCTGAAATCCGCCGCCGCCGCGTCCGCGAAGCGATGCTTTTTTGATTTCATTGATGATGCCTTCGGGATTCATTTCCGTTAAGGCTTTGGCCAGCGCACTGTAACCACCAATGGTGATATAGGATTCGATTCGGGTAGGATCGATAATGCCGTTGGATCCGAAAACCAGGCGCAACTGCTTTTTGTAGAAGGGAACATCTTCTTCCTTGAGCACCGTCTCCTTTGTATTTGGATCGCGGTACAGGAGTTTTTCTAAAATTTCACCCTTTGCCACGGTCTTTTCAACAATATCTTTTACATCATTCACCTTGACCTGTTGATAAAATATTTTTTCCGGGTAAATGACAACCAGAGGACCTTTTTCACAAAAACCGAAACAGCCAGTCGCTCGAATTTCCACGTTTAAATTATGTTTGGAAAGTTCCGCCTCCAGTGCATCCTTGACCTTGATGCAACCATAACCACGGCATCCGGTCCCGGCACAAATGGTGATTATTTTCTGATTGGGGTCGTAACTTCGTTTCAGATCTTCCTGAATCTGGTGCAAGACCTGTGCGTTTTGTATTTTTATCATGATTACTCCCCCTCTCCTTTGAACTTGCCGATAACCTTATCCACTTTATTCATGGTCATCTGGCCGTGATATTCGGTATCGATAACTACGACAGGCCCCAACGCGCAGGCGCCCACGCAGTTGACGGTTTCCAGAGAGAATTTATTGTCCGGTGTTGTCTCGCCCGGTTTGATACATAATGTTCGCTCCATTTTATCCTGAATGGCCGCCGCGCCGCGCACATGACAGGCGGTCCCCATGCAGATTTTCACGATGTGCTCGCCGCGCGGTTTCAGACTGAAGGCCGTATAAAACGTGGCAACTTCGTAAACGCGGCTGAAGGGAACGCCCAGAGCTTTGCCGGCCGTTTTCAGAGCATCCTTGGGGAGGTAATTAAAGGACTCCTGAATATCCTGCAAGACGGCAATCAGTGCACTTTTATCTTTACCGTGTTTTTTAACAATCTCTTTGGTTTTTGCTGCGATGCTGCTAGCTTTTGTCATGCTTTTTTCACCTCGGTATTCTTTTGAGGACATTCCTCTTAATTGCCTGTTTTCAGATACTTGGCTTTTTCCATCAGTTTTTGATATTCCATGGAAACGCGTTCCTGAATCTGATCAATTTCATTATCTTTCAAATGACGGAATCTCCCCTGCGGCTTGAAGTACTCCCGGATGGGCCTGAGCTTTTTGGGCATATCCGGAGAAACCCGGTAATGGCCATGCTCCACTTCAAACAAAGGAAATACGCCGGTTTCCACCGCCAGCCGCCCCATGGATATTGCCGTATGCGAAGGAGACCGCCAGCCGGTCGGACACATAGAGAAACAATGGATATAGGACGGTCCCTTGATACTTTTCGCCTTTTCAATCTTGCGGATAAAATCCAGCGGGTAACTCGGACAAACGGTTGCGACATACGGTATCTCGTGGGCGACCATGATTTCCGCCATGTTCTTCTTCCATGTTTTCTGTCCGGAACTCACTTTGCCGGCCGGCGCCGTGGTCGTCGAAGCGCCCATCGGCGTACCGCTGGAACGCTGAATACCCGTGTTCATGTACGCTTCATTGTCGAAACAGACGAACATCATATCATGACCGCGTTCCATCGCTCCGGAAAGGGCCTGAATCCCGATATCCATGGTCCCGCCGTCGCCCGCCATGCCGACCACCTTGACGTAACGGTCGTCGATCTTTCCTTTTCTGCGCAATGCCTTGAGTCCGGCTTCTATACCGGATGCAACGGCTGCCGTGTTTTCAAAAGCCACATGAATCCAAGGCACGCGCCAGGCAGTTGTGGGAAACATGCTGGAGATGATTTCCATACAGCCGGTCGCCGAAGCGATAACCGTATTTTCACCAAGCGCCTTACACATCAATCTCACAGCCAGAACTTCAGCACAACCCGAACAGGCGCGATGACCGGAAGAGATCAGTTCTTTTTTATTAATCAGCCGCGGGGCAAATAAATCAAAATTTTCTACGATATTCATTATTCTCTCACTCCCCAAAATTCATAGGTATCCACTGCTTTATGTTCCGTATCCGCCAGAACTTTTTCAAACATGCCGATAAAGTCGCCCACCGTCACGTCGCGACCACCCAGTCCGTAAATATAATTGTATATCAGAGGCCGCTGAGTTGCCGCATACATGGCGGATTTGATTTCCGAAAAAACCGGACCGCCGGGGCCGCCAAACGATATGGCACGATCCGTCACAATCAGTTTTTTCGCGTTTTTAATCGCGGCTTTGATTTCCTCAAACGGAAAGGGACGCCACAATCTTAATTTCACCAGACCGGCCTTCACGCCTTTGGCACGAAGGTCATCAATAGCCATCTGTGCGGTTTCACCCATCGAGCCCATGGTCAGCATAATGACTTCGGCATCTTCGGATTTATACGTTTCCACCAGTTTGTAATTGCGGCCAAACATTTTGCCCCATTCGTCCAATACATTTGCAATGACTTTCTTTGAATTTTTCAGCGCCTCATCCTTGGCCTTCATAATTTCCGTAAAATAATCCGACATGGCAAAAGCGCCCATCGTAACCGGTTTTGCGGGATGCAGCGTTGCGTGCGGGACAAACGGCGGCAGAAATCTATCCACTTCTTCCTTTGAGGGCATTTCAAAAGGCTCCACCATGTGCGTCAACTGGAAACCGTCGATATTAACATTGACCGGCAGCATGACATCCTTGTGCTCGGCAATTTTGAAAGCAATGATCGACATATCAATCGCTTCCTGGCCGTTTTCCACAAAAAGAGAAATCCAGCCCGAATCGCGCTGGGGCATGATATCGGTGTGATCATTTAATATGTTCAGGGGACCGGACACCGCGCGGTTGGCAATTGCCATGCAAATCGGCAGGCGCATCGCCGACGCAATGGGAAGAAGTTCGTGCATCAGCATCAACCCCTGGGAACTTGTTGCCGTAAACGCACGGGCACCTGCGCCGGAGGCGCCGATCACCGCGCTCATCGCCGAATGCTCGGATTCAACGGTGACAAATTCCGCGTCAATTTCACCGTTGGCAACCAGATCGGAAAGATGTTCCGCGATGTGCGACTGGGGCGTAATAGGATAAACGGCGGCCATGTCAATATCGCAAAGACCCACGGCTTCCGCAACGGCAATTGCCACTTCCATTCCAATGCGTTTTCCCATATTACTCCTCCTCCAACATCTTTATCGCGCGGGGCCAACACTCATGCGCACAAATACCGCAACCTTTGCAATAATCCAGATCGGCCTGAAAGAAGCCGTCCTCGGTCTGCTGCACGCAACCTTCCGGACAATAAACATAACAAATGCCGCACTTGATGCATTTTGCATTATCCCAGATGGGTCTTTGAGACCGCCAGCTTCCCGTATGATATTCACTGGCGCTTCCGGGTTCGGACACAACACAGCCAATGGGAAGTTCCTTCCATGTTTTCAATGCCATTGAGATCTACCCCTTAATTGTATATTGTTATTTCGTCGTAAGCCCGCTTCATCGCGTTGAGATTCTTCTGCGCGATTCTGCCGAAACGGTGCTCTATAGATTCTTTCATCGCATCCAGTTCCATAATGCCGGCCACTTTCAAAAGAGCGCCGATCATGGTGGTGTTGGCAATAGGCACGCCCATTTCCTTACGTGCTATTCCGGTGCCGTCAACAATGGCCAATATCCCCTTGTAATCAAGCGCCTTGCGAATTTCTTCAGGAGTTTTATGCGTATTGACAATCAATTTGCCGCCCGGTTTCAAACCATCGAGAACATTCACCAGACCGATCAAACTGGAATCCAGCACCAGCACCACATCAGGCTCATAGATGCCTGAGCGGACATTGATTTTTTTATCGGCAACACGGGTAAATGCGGCTACAGGCGCCCCTCTTCTTTCCGGACCGAAACTGGGAAATCCCTGAGCGTATTTTCCGGCTGCAATTGCCGCCTGAGCCAGCAACTCCACCGAGGTCACCGCTCCCTGACCGCCACGTCCGTGCCATCTAACCTCTATCATTTATTTTCGTCTCCTTATCGTGATACAAAAATGACCATCATTCATAATATAGAAGCAAATTTCAGTCAACAGATTTTCACGAACGCTGAAATAGCTAGTTATATTAAAGAGATATGCCATTTTTGCTTTGCCGAAACATACAGGTCTTTGCCCGAGGAATCGTTGACAACAACCAGCGGAAAATCTCTGACTGTCAGTTTTCTGATCGCCTCGGGACCGAGGTCTTCATAGGCAACCATTTCGACTTTTTTGACGCATTGAGACATTAAAGCGGCAATCCCGCCGATCGCTCCGAAATAAACAGATTTGTACTTTTTGATGGCTTCGACAACTTCCGGCGAACGGTTGCCCTTGCCGATCATTCCCCGAAGGCCGTTTTCGATTAATTTCGGTGTGAAGAAATCCATCCGGTAGCTGGTGGTGGGACCGATGGAGCCGATGATTTTTTTCGGTGGAGCAGGGGTTGGCGCCGCGTAAAACAAAACGGCTTGCGACAAATCTATGGGCAGCTTTTCGCCTTTCAGCAGAGATTCATACAAACGCCTGTGCGCCACATCGCGCGCGGTATAAACTTCGCCACTTAACATTACCATATCACCGGCATGAAGAGAAGTGATAACTTCACCAGTTAAAGGTGTTTTAATTTTTCGTGGTGTGCTCATATTATTAACATATTATAAATATGGTTTGCTATTGTATTAGCATTAAGGGAAAGTAAATGGAAGGTTTGTAAATGTCAATTTAATAATTAAAAAATATTTCAATCGTGATATGCCCATGCGACACCTCTATTCATCAATATATCGACTTTCTATTTTGACAATCTTCTTTTTATCTCCCGCTAACGTACCGGTGCGGATCGACTTTTTTTCGAAGCATTTCCAATTAGATTTCAGGCAGTGGCAGTGTTTCGGTTATTTTTGGCGCAAGGAGCAGCTCGAACCCGCAATTGTCCTGCACATCCGATATCTTGTTGCATGGACAGTTCTTTCCTTATGTTGATTTCACCCGACGCTTAGTCGTATCAATCCCCAAGAGACGGCCAAGGTTGCCGCCAAAGATCTTTCGCCTGTCCTCATCAGTTATGGGCGGGTAGCCATAGCCTTCCTGCATGTCCTCGGGTATTTGGAAATCCCTTAAGCCCTCAACCGCGTTCTTGATCTGGAGGGCAAAACCTGCATAGTCCGTTCCCCAAATGATCTTGTCAGGCCCGACCCACCGCAAGGCTTCACCAATGATGGCTGCAAATTTTCTGGGAGCAGTGATCGCCCAGGGAACCAGGAGGCTCAGGCAGACATACAGATTCGCGTGCCCCATGGCCACCATGTTCAACTGATCACAATAAGGGTACCCCATATGAAACGCGATGATCTTCAGATCAGGGAAATCACGGCATACATCATCAAGGAATACGGGGTTCGCATATTTGCTCGCCTGCGGCGGACACCATGACATGCCGGTATGAATGTCCAGCACGATGCCGAGCTCCTCGCATTTCTCATAGAAGGGCCACAGATCAGGATCATTGATGTAGGTATCTTCGGTGCACAGATATTTGAATATCTTTGCCTTCTTTTCTTTTACCCAGTACTCTAGTTCCCTTATACTGTTCTTGACGCCCTTGAACTTGATGGGAGACATATTGGGTTGATACATGAAGCGATCAGGATTCGATTCCACGATCTCGGCCATTTCCCCGTTCGTGCAGAACCGGCCCGAATAGCCGCAGGTATCCATGCACGATTCGGGCAGAAGGCAAGCAATATCCACGCCATACTTGTCCATGGCGTGCAGGATGTTTGAAGGGTCAGGATTCTTCAGTGCTTCCCATTCTTCCAGCCCACCGTAAGCCTTTGCCATGATCGTGGGATGGGTGCATGAGAACAGCGGCCTTGAAATATTATCAATCGCCTTCCACCACATCTTATACCCGGGGAAATATTCATAGTAGGAACCATTTTTACCAATCAGGTGCGGTTCCGGGTCGATTTTAAAAAAACCATCATCGTTTATTTTTGCCATAAGGTGCTCCTTTTATATTTATCGCAATCCGTTGACGTATGGTATGAGCCTATGTCAGTTTCTATCCTCATACGTTCATGATCTGCTCGATTTCTTCATTGGTGTATTCCCATGTCTCGGACGGTTCCTTGCGACCCCAATCTGCAACGGTCTGCCACACGCGATTCTTCAATGGCAGGATGGGGCGTCTGGTATATTCCTCGATATGCTCTTCCAGTCCCGTGCGCGGGTTCTTGATGCACCGTACCGGAAGCATCGCCACAAAGCGGATGAGGCAGCCCAGGTTGCAGCGGGTGCATTTGATAATCTCCTTCTCTCTGCCTTCCTTCACCTTGTTCACCCAGTCCGGATCCGCAATCTGCTGGCGCCCCTGCAGAACCATCTGCGCCTTGCCTTTTTGCAGGACATCCGCAACATTGTCGGGGTTGTGAACGGAAGGACACATGACCGGGATCTTGACCGCAGCCTGAATGACGGCGGACTTGTCCATGACCTGGCCCTCGGTGTTGGGCAGAAAATCGCTCATGGCCTCATACGAACCGTCGGACAGATCGATGAAGTCCGCCCCTTCTTCCTCCATCCGTTTTGCTATCATGGCGGCGACGTTGGGATCGTACCCGTCGGGCAGGTCGTCGGAGGCGGAGAATCGCACCCCCACCGGATAATCAGGCCCCACAGTCCGCCGCACCGACCTGACCAGCTCCAGCAGAAAACGGATACGGTTCTCGAAACTGCCGCCGTATTCATCCTTCCGGAAATTGGACCGTTGGACTAGGAAGGAGTGCACCAGATAGCCGTGACAGGCATGGATCTCGACCCCGTCATATCCGGCCAGTTTCGCCAGCCGCGCTCCCTTGCCTTCATCGATGACAAGCTGCTTGATCTCTTCCCGCGTGATTTCCCGGGGCGGCCGCCCCATCATATGCATCATGGGGATCTTATCCACCAGGGCGATGAAGGCCTCGGGGTCTTTCTCGATATCGGGGATAGCGCCATGGTATCCCGACATCCTGATCCCTCCCTTCAAGACCTTCATATTCATAGAGCCGTTCATGGCCTTATGAAACTGCCAGCGCCAGGGAATGGCTGAGGCGGAAGCCGGCTCCGCAGCTCCTATATCGTGGGAACCTTGCCGCCCGGGACCGGTGAAGAGCTGGGCGAAGATCTTGGCGCCGAAGGAATGCACATGTTCCACCAGCTCGGATTGCAGGGGCACATAACGATAATCGGTCAGGTACGGATTGTTGTACTTGCGGTAGGTGTCCGCACAGGGCAGCGTGGATACCGCCTGCGCCTCGGTGATGATGAGGCCGGTCCCGCCTTTGGCCCTGGCGGCGTAATAGGCCATCTGCTGCCTGCTGATGTAGTGATCCGGCGCCGTATAGTTGCAGTTCATAGGCGACATGACAATACGGTTCTTGATCTCGCATCCATTGATCGTGATCGGTTCAAAAATTGGCGCGTGTTTTGGGTTCATTGAAGATTTTCCTTCCGTTGACTCATTGCTTTTCATTTTGACAATCTCCTTTTTTTAGTGGTTAGACTGACTGATTGGCGCATGATTTGCGTTTCTGACAACTTTCCTCCCGCTGATTTATCAATTTCTCTTTTTCCAAGGATTGTCTCCGATATCTCATTACGGCCGGAAACGTCTAGAGCGGCGGATGCCAAAATAGGAAGAATTGGCGCCAATTTGAATTACCCCGGGTAAAGTTCGTATGTCTTCGAGATTAAGCTATTGAAATTTTTTTACGATAGGCGCTGGGAGAGAGGCTTGACCAGCGTTTAAAAGCTTGCGTGAAGCAGTGCCGGTCTGAAAAACCAAGCTTTTCGGCAATTTCTTCGATATTGTGCCGCTTGGATTGCAAGGCCTGGATGGCCAGTTTAAATCTGATCAGATCCCGCATCCCGGTTATGCTATGCCCGTTTTCAGCCAGACGGCGTTGCAGAGTGCGGGTACTCATATTCAGCGAACGCGCTACCTGTTTTATCGGCGCATTCAATAACTCACCGCGTGCGGCCAGGAGCCTTTCGAGATCCTCCAGCAGTCCGCCGCTCAACGGCGAGCCGGCCAGTTGCTGATTGACGATGCTTCCGGCCTGCCGCCGAATCTCCGGAAATCCGCCGGGCAGAGGGAGATCCATGATGGTGCGATCGTAAATGATGGCATTCTCCGGTGCATTCAGGACAATGACACTGCCGAAAAAATCTTCATACAGGGGAGTGAGTTCCGACCGGCCGTGGCGGAAATAGACAGCCTTGGGGAGGACTGTCTTTTTCATCAGGCGATTTACGATGGTTTTTATGCAAGTAAAGATCATTTCCGAATAATGCCGCTCGTCTTCCCCGTCAAGCATACCATCCGGCTGAAACTTGATGATGGCTACCTTCCCGGTTTCTTCAGCATTCAAGATTAAAAGGGGTGAGATCAGTTTTTGAATGGGGCGGATGGATTCAAAGGCTTCCCTCAGGGTGGAGGCAGACATCAAAAAGGACTTGAGATCAGGTAGGTATTCGAAATCGAAATCCTCGCCGGTTAAGAGTCCGAGAGCCGGATGACCGCCCGCCTTTTCGACAGCCGCAACAAGGGCATGAACCTGTTTCAAATTGATGGTGGATTGGCTGATATGATCTAAATTTATCGAAATACCGAGCTGCCGCAGGAGGGACTGGATGTCAACCCCCATCTTTAGCGCTGCGTTGATGATGCCGAGCAATACGGTCGATGATGTTTTGTAGTCATTCATGAAAATCCCGTCTCATCGTTATATTTACACGGCCTACATGACCGCGGCATATCGATACATTGACGTTGTGAATTATGTTTTGGAATAGACCCGATATTCATCACGCTTCTGTGCTCTCTTTTTTTGAGAAGGTATGCCATCGATGGAAAATTATCATCCCGGTCCATCCGATGATCAGATGCTGTTTCGTATACCATTAACAACCAACCGCTGCCGGCAGGTCTTGGTCCGGCAATCGATGCAAAAAGGATAATTGTTATTAAAATAATGTGATAATGTACTACATCCGATCATTACACCCGAGATTGACTTGATTGGTTCCATATAGCAGTTTTCTGTAAGTCTAATCCCAATATCCTGACTTTTTAAGTATTTGTGTAAAAATTTTTGGCCCGTTATATGCCAGCCGCAGTAACCGGGACTGTATAGCAACATAATGTCATTATGATTGAGTGTCCCCCTTGAGACTTCACCGGCAAAGCACATCCCGGTTATCTCATCCGCAAACACTTCGATTCCGATTGAACATATTTCATCAAGTAAATGTCCTAACAGATGTTCGCCCTTTTTAAAAAGATCAGATATATAGAGTGATACATCAGCCCCAAGTGTCATTGCAAAAAGGAGATATACAGCATTATCGGTCATGATATCGTTGAGAGGCGCCCTCGGCTCATTCAGACCATCACCTGAATAAATAGATTGAAACTGTGAGTAGGTTACCTCAGTCACAATACTGACCGGGACAGCGAACTGACAGAAAAGGTCATATGCTTTTTCTACATGACGCGTAATCGTTTCTGGAATTAAAGAAGATTTATCTCTTTTCCGAAAAGCATGAATCTCTTGAATATCTATTTTGATTTTTTTAGGATCTTCTTTAATAATTTCTCTCATCATGGACTACTTTCTGTGAAAAAATCACGTATTGTAATCAGCTAATGCATCAAACAAGGCGTCAATATTCCCGAGCGGTGTCCCGGGAGGGATGTCGCAACCGGAAGAAAGCACGAAATTCGGGTAATCTTTCATCGCCATCAGTAATTCAGTTGTCTTCTCCCTTACTTCCATGCTGCTTCCATTCCTGAACAGGATCGGAGCAATATTCCCGAAGACCGGAATATGTGCCGGAACCTGGGGCATAATCTGTTTCATGTCGACAGCGTTCCCGAAATGGAAACCCATGGCGCCGGTTGCCAGCATCGCCGGGACTAATTTATATGTATTGCCGCAGTTGTGAATTATAATTAAAAAGTTTTCATCCTGAACGGCTGATACGATTCTGCTGACATGGCTGGATGAAAATTTTTCGCACTGAGCTGCATTGATCAAGCCGGCTGCCGGTTCAGCAATCACAATGCCATTCACCCCTGTTTTCTTGTATGCCTTTGCGTATTGGACAAGAAACTCTGTGCACTTGTTGAGCACTGTTTCCACCATGACCGGTTCTTTGCGAAGCTTAACCATAATTTCCGTCATTCCGCAAAGCCGTGCGGCCAGAGAAAAGGGACCGATATGGCAGCCGAAAACAGGCCTGTCTGTTGTTGCTTGAGCGGTCAGTTGAGCAGCATGAAGATAAACACCTGTGCGTCCCGCTCCGACCTCCGGCATTTTCAATGCTTCAGCATCATTCATGTCATTCACAACAGCCCCGATTGTTGTGGGCACCTCGTTCTCGACAAAACGTATTGTGCCCCCGAACGCTTCGCATTCCACAGACAAATCCATTATGGTAACGCTTGCGATTGATGGAAAGCGGGAAGCTATGGCCTGGACACACCGGCTTTGTATCTGGCCGTCTTTAACCGCCTCAAGAATTTTCTTACCAGTCAGTTCAAGCCCCAGGTAAGGCATCAATGGAAAGGCTTTTCGCTTTTCAGATTTCAGGATATTCTGCATCCATTGATTCATGTTGATTTTCATCTAATGTTCTCCAATGGTATCTTCATTGTATTTTTAGCAACACGTTCTTGCGCATTACTTATACCATCCCCATTCATCAATAGATTCGGACATGGCACGCACGTTATCAACCTTTGCATTGAGCGGAACGGAGCATCCGGAACTCAGAATAAATCCACCGCCCCCGCCAATTTCTTCGATAAGGTTTTTACAATAGCACATCACCTCATCTCTCGTTCCTTCGGCCAGCAACGTGCTGGGCACATCGCCCATAATGGCCATGTGTCCACCCAGTATTTCTTTTGCCTTGAAGATGTCGGTGAAACTATCCAGTTCAATGATGCACTTGCCTTTAGGGAATCGTTGAAAGTAGGGCAAGAATTTCGTCCAGTTCGTATCGCAATGAAAGACGGGTGTTCTATTGGCATCAATGAGACCATTTACCAATACTTCGAGATCAGGTAGTACAAATGCCTCAAAAATCTTATTTGAAAGAAAAACCGGGGATGAGCGACTCAGACCGATAAAAACTCTGCTGATATTATTTTGTCCGGAAGATGCTATGGCCAGGTCCAACATATCCTGACAGAAACGTTTGCCCGCAATTTTCAATTTTTCAGGACGCCTTCTCAGGTCAGTGAGCGCAACATTGATGGATCTCGCAAAACAGAAATACTCGAAGGAAGGACCCGGTATAACAAACCCAACTGCCGGTTCGATTCCATTCTCACTTAGCCAAGCGGCCTGATCGGTTATTTCCGTGCTCGCACGGGCAAAATCAGTCATCGCTGACTCAACCGTCATTTCAGGATATATCCGCGGAATTAATTTTGAGAATAGAGCGATAAGGCCATCAGATTCCAGAATATCAAAATCCTCTTCAGTCATGACTTCTTTTTCATCGAACTGGTGTTCACTTCTTTCCGGAAGATCTATGCCCGGCAGCTTCAACCGTGCCGGAACACCCAATTTTAATAATGTGGTATTGACCGTCTCGGCAAGGAAACTCATGTCCCACTTAAAATCAATGGCTGTTTTAAGTACCGCGTTAAAACGCTTGTCCGGATCAGACATCAATTCCGCGTTGGTAATGCCGGTATAGGTTGCCGCCCAGTGGTCCAGCAATGGAGCCAGGGGAACACGGTCGGGACATTCAAGGTTGATGACCGTATTGATTCTTTCTGCAGCTTTCATGGGTCACCTCGCATCCACAGTTGACGGACTAAAGACTTTCCTGGCTATGGTCAGCGCTTCAACAGCGTCATGTCCTAAATAATCAGCGCCTGTTTCCACCCTGAGATGTTCACTGACAGGCGCCCCGCCGATCATTATCTTGATATTGTTCCTGATACCGGCTTCTTCAATGGCCATGATAGCGTTGCGCAGACTATCCATGGCTGTTGTAAGCAGAAGGCTCATGCCGATGAGACTCGCCCCCGATTCCTTGATTGCTTCGACGAATTTTTTAGCAGGCACATCCACACCAAGATCAATGACCTTGAATCCGGAGCACTCGAGCATGGTAATAACGATGTTCTTGCCAAGATCATGAATATCACCTTCAACAGTTCCCATGATAACGAGGCCTGCAGATCTGCTTTCGCCAGCCAGAAGCAGAGGCTTGATTTTTTCCATGGCTTCTTTGAATATTTCACCGGCATAAATGAGCTCCGCCAGGGCGTATTCATCATCCTTGAATAACTGTCCCACTTTTTCCATTCCCCTGGACAATTCATTGACAATCAACAAGGGAGTAATTGACTTTTCGAGGCATTCATTAACGAGCTGATAAACACGATCCTCTTCGAGCGCTGAAAATGTTTGAGCTAACCGATCCATATCATCGTCCTCTCTTTCGTTTAATAAATCATTCAATCGACTTTCTAATCTGACAATCTTCTGTTTTATCTCCCGATAACATAACGGTGAGGATCGACTTCCTCCCGGAGAATTTTCAATTCGATCTCAGTCGGCGGCAATGTTTCGGTTATCTTGGGCGCCTTCAGCAGTTCGAATCCGCAGTTGTCCTGCACATCCTTGACCGAATAACCGGGATTGGTGGAAATGATGCGCATGCGCCTGCTTTCCGGCTCGAAATCCATAACAGCCATATTGGTGAAAACCTTATAAGGCCCGGTGCCCTCGGGTAGTCCCGCTTCATACCGGCTGTTTCCTCCCTGCAGCCAGCCGGGCGTGGTGATGAATTCGCATTTTTCCACAAAGCGCCGTGCATCCTGAACCGTGAGAACCATCATCTTCCAGCAGAAACTTCCGAAATCGTTCGCTCCGCCGCTTCCGGGGAAACGCACTTTCGGCTTCTGATAAGTTCCGCCAATGTACGTAGAATTCAGGTTGCCATATATGTCAATTTGCGCACCGCCGAGAAAAGTATAGTCGACATATCCCCGTTGACAAGTTTCCATGATGGCCCCCATTGTGGAAACCATCACAGCCTTGTGACTGGCTCGTGAATCGCCAACGGAGATAGGCATTTCCGGCAGTTGCGGACTGACGCTTCCAGCTTCAAACATAATAGCCAGATTCGGCGAGTTTAATTTCTGAGCCAGCATGGCTGCCGCACAAGGCGCTCCGGTTCCCACGGCCAGCGTGGAACCGTCCTCGAGTTCTCTCGATGCAACACAGATCATCAATTCCATCGCGTTATAGGACGTTGTCATCTTTTTCCCTCCTTATGCAGCAGATGCTCTATCGTTCTGAGTTGGAGCATCTTCTCCATGCCACCATTCTTGTTGATATATTCATGGTGATCCTTGCAGTCGTAAATGTTTCTCTGAAGAAAATCCTTGAAAACAGCAGAATCCTCTTCGGCCTTCAGCCACTCCTGTAAGTGCTCTTCGTCCGAAAAATATTCGTACGCCATGGTGCCTGGATAGCCGCCGTACGGAACCTCGCACACGGCATCTACGAGGAAGTAGGGGAACGTGGTTTCCGTGGGATCCCGTCGTATCTCTTCATTCGTAATCAGACGCTCACACGTCACGATAACCCGCTTGGAGGCACGGGCCAGGTCGTTGTCCGACTTGAGAATGCCGCGAACCCGGACATTCCCATAAACATCCGATTCGTGAACGTGGATGATGCCCACATCCGGATACAAAGCGGGATGAAGGGCAAGTTTCTTGCCTGTATACGGGCACTCGATAATCCTGGCGGCACTGCACTCAAAGGTGTCCGTGCCCAGCAGATTGCGCGTTGGAATAAAGGGAACGCCCATGGCGGCCGCCCGAAGCCTTGCCGAAAGGCTGTAATTGGTCCACTCGGTCACCTTAACCTTGCCGGTCTGCATGTATCTTCTCGCGCAGACAGAGAGCCCCCGGGCCTCAAGCCCCACAATGTAACCTGCGTCTACCCGGTCAAAGACTTCTCCCGCACAGAGAATCTCGAAATCATGGCTAGCCGTGTGGCCGGCAAAACCCATATTTTTCCTTCCTTGTCTGAGGATCTCATGACAGGCCGCAATGGGTGTACGGTTGGCCCCGAATCCGCCCAGGGCAAAGTATTCCCCGTCATGAACAAAAGTCTCGATGGCTTTGGAAAGTGTCATAGCTTTGTTCACCATTTTTTTGGATTTCTTCTGGAAAAATGTTCGTGCACGGTCCGGATCAGGATCGGTAAATAACTCACCCTTTCCTTTTTTAATAATGTTCATCGTCATGTTCCCCTTTTGCGTCTGCCTGTCTGAAATGTAGTTTTAATTTCTTTTTGTTTTTTTCCTAAAGCGTGAGTAGATCGATTCCGCCCGTAACCGGAATGACCGCACCCGTAATATAGGACGCTGCATTCGAGGCCAAGAAGGTAACGACTTCGGCAACTTCTTCCGGCCGCCCCATCCGCTTCAGGGCAGTTCGCTTCACAATGCGTTCAGTCATACGTTCATCATAAAGTTTTACTGCTTCTGTTGCGATGAAACCGGGGCAGACCGTATTAACGGTAATGCCGTAACGGCCGGCCTCAATAGCCAGCGACTTGCTCAATCCGATTAATCCAGCCTTGGTCGCGCCATACGACGGTTGCAGTGAAGCCCCCATGAGGCCTGCCACGGATGATATGTTGATGATCCGTCCCCAGCTTTTTTTTACCATGCCCGGCCAGACGGCCTTGCTGCAATGATATGCGCCGGTGAGATTGACATTGAGATCGCGTTGCCAGCGCTCTAATTGCTGTTCGCCGAACTTGCCCATATTATCCATCACAGCAGCATTATTCACCAGGATATCGATTGTTCCGAACTCTGCTTCCACAGCCTGCACTACGCTCGCTACTTCCTCGGGATCTACCACATCCATTTTGAATGCGCGGCTGCGCGAACCCATGGATTGGATTTCCTGCGCACCCGCCTGCGTTTTGACCGTGTTCTGCTGCGCAAAATGTCCAGCCAGCAGACTGTATTCTCCCAGCTTTTCTGTGTCGTGGTACTGTCCTTCGAGGAGGATATCGGTAAGGACTACATCAGCCCCAGCCTCACCGAGGGTCATGGCAATGGTCTGACCCAGGCCGCGCGACGCGCCGGTGACTAAAGCAACTTTTCCTTTGAGGTTCATATGTATGTCTTTCCTTTATTGATGCGATCGATCAACCCGGCACTATTCATAGAAGTTTGCTGCCAGTTCATATCGTCCCGGCAAGCGATAATCGTGACTTCCCACGATCTCCAGTTGAGGATCGGATTTCATGAGGTCATAGACCCGGTTAATACTTGCCTCCGATTCCGGACCCTCGCTTACCAACGATTGCATAAGCTTGGATTTAGGCATTCTTTGTTCCAGTCCTTCAGGAAAATAGAAAGTATCAGCACTGAAGAAGAACTTTCTGCCGGATGGCATGGTCAGGTACATACCCATGAGGCCTGGACTGTGGCCTGGCAAATCCACCAGCACCATGGAACCGTCACCGAAGAGGTCATACGATGCCGGAAAGTTCTTGAAGGGTGTGCGAGGATCGGCTTCTATCAGCTCAATATCCAGACCTGCCCCGCAGAACTGCTCCTTGATGAAGGCATTCTTGAACAGCGCCCGATTCGTGAGACGGGAGGCAAAATCCCATTCTTTGCGTCCGACAAAATAGTGGGCATGGGGAAAATCACGCATGCCGCCGGCATGGTCCCAGTGCAGATGTGAGATGATAACGTTCTTGACATCCGAAGGCTGGAAGCTCAGCCGCGACAGTTGATGCACTAAAGCGTCGTGCTGCGGATCGAACCGCGTACGCATGACGCAGCGGTGGAAAAAAAGGTTGCCCCAATAGATGGGAGGCCGCATCTCTTCTTCTATGCGCGTGCCGATGCCCGTATCAAAAAGCACCAAATCATTGGCGCGCTCAATCAGAACGCTGAGGATGGGAAACTGCACACTCTTCATGCCCGCGCCCTGAACAAAAAGCCCCTTCGCTACATGTCCAAATCCAGTAGAGAGAAAATACATCTTCATAAACTAGAATTCCTTGATGACCAGCCGATCCAGAAGCGTGTCGGGCAGAATCTTCACCATCCGGTGCTGTACCGGATGGTTGGTGACAAGATAACGGGGCTTGGGATTCGGTGCAGTCACGGCCCGATGAATGGCTTCGGCCACTATCTCCGGCTGCACACCACGCGTTTTGGCTTCGGCTGCCTCATGCTCGAGTTTTTTACGATTGGCTTCATAGAAAATGCTGCCGCGATACCGCTCTATTCTTCCTTCGAGGTCCTTATCCCACAGCGGGGTGTCGATCAGAGCAGGTTCAACCACAATGACTTTGACACCCCATGGCATGAGTTCACGCCGCAGAGAGTCCGACCACCCTTCGAGGGCATGCTTGCTGGAAGCATAGGGTCCTGAAAAAGGCGTGGCCACAAACCCGGCCACGCTCGACACGTTCACGATCCGGCCCCTGGATTTTAAGAGCAGAGGGAAAAGGGCCCTGGTCAGGCGATGCGTCCCGAACACGTTGACGTTGTATTGTTCGATCAACCGTTCGACGGGATACTCCATGAGCGGACCGGGGCTGAAGATGCCCGCGTTGTTAACCAGCGCAAGAAGATTAATTCCCTTCTCCTCAATAAAAGCAACAGCGCTCTCTACGTCACCATCGTTGGTGATATCAAGTTTGAAAGCCTCAATCCCACCTACCTCGCGGAGTTTTTCAAGTTCCGCCTGGGATTTATCCGTGGCATATGTAGCGTAAACGCCAAAGCCCTTTTTGGCGAGCGTGAGCACCGTGGCCTTACCAATGCCTGATGCCGCGCCGGTGACAAGAATACATCCCTTAACCGCCATATCTGTACTCCTATTGGCAAGCCATAGCGCCGCAGCCAAGCCCATACGCGATGCCGCACTACTCACGAAAACACATCGTTTAATAGTCATATACATGTCTGCTTGCTACTTTTTTAATTCAATTAATCTCTCTTCTTTTTCATTCTAATAATTTCCTTCCCGAGGATAAGATCTCCCTCTCATTGCAAGAGGGAGATCAAAGAACAGGAAGGGATCATTAGAAAGGATTTTTATCAGGAAGAATAATTTCGACGACACAATTCAAAAATCATCCTCGCCAACGCTCTGCAATGTAATTATTCATACAAAAGTATAGTTATAAAATTTATCGCGACGTTCGTCCCTGTAACGGTCTCCAGCACTTTTCGATATAGCCTAATTCGTTCCTCCACCAGGGACGATCAAGTGACGGCATAGAGGCTCTCATTGTGCCCTCGGGCATAATGGACTCATGTTTCTGCCACGGGCCAATTTTGTATTCATCCAGGGCATATTCTCTGCCCAGGTTCGGGTTTTGCGGGCATGCGGGAGTAAGCGCGGCAAGAAAGCGCATGAGACAGGTATTGCATCGTGAGCACCGGACGATCTCTTTTGCTTTTCCGGCTTCAAGCTTGTTCACATATTCCGGATCGCAGTAAAGCTGCCTTCCCATGGCCTGGAGGTCGTACTTGCCTTCCGCGATGTTCTTTTCGATCTTGACCGGATCGTGTTGAGAAGACACAACAACCGGAATATTAAGCGCCTTCTTGAATGCCTCGCCATGCTCGGGAATATGCTTGGAACGGTCCATGTCCGTGATGAGGTGGCCGGACTCTTCGTAGCCAGCGCCGTCGGACAAACTGATATAATCCAGACCTATAGTCTGCAAATCCTTGGCCACATCAATCATCTCTTCCTCGGTCAGGCCGCCCTGCATATGCTCTTCCGCGCTGATCCGGCACCCGACGGCAACGCCCGGGCAGGCATAACGGACCTGTTCGGCAACCTCCATAAGGAAACGCTTGCGGTTGCGCCATTCTCCACCGTACATGTCCGTGCGTTTATTGGAGAAAGGAGATAAGAACTGATGCTCGAGGTACCCGTGCGGGCCGTGAATCTCTATGGCATCGAACCCGGAGATAACTGCAAGCTGGCAGCTATTGGCAAATTCCTTCTGTTCGCTGCGGATCTCTTCTATGGACATTTCTCGCGTCATTTGCCCCTTCATATAATATCTTGAAAATTCCATAACCGCATAAAGATCCGCACAATGGTTGGGCGATTTTTCAGCTGCTATCTCATAAGGCAGACCGGCCGTCGCAGCCGGGGCCAGCTTATGGTGATCATAGGAATGACCTTGCCTGCCAAAACCAATGGTCATCTGAGCCGCAACTTTGGATCCGAAATAGTGAACCCTGTCGGTCAGGTTGTTCATTCCAAGCATATGTCCCTGATGGTAGAGATGCGGATTCCTTCCGGCCGGGAACTCTCCCGCCAGTTTGGTGGCCATGATCGCACCCGTTGTGATCAATCCGGTGCCGCCTTTTGCCCGGGCTCCGAAATAAGCAATATACTGCTCTCCAACTTCACCATGAGCCCCTGATAACGCCTCGTTCATCGGCGCCATAACAATCCGGTTCTTCAACTCAATCGGACCAATTTTAATTGGCTTTAAAATGTGTGCAAATTGTTTCTTGCCCTCTGATTTTTCAGTCATAACTTATACCCCCTTCAAGTTTTGCTTAATTCTTCTTTTTGTCGTATCAATCCCCAAAAGACGGCCTAAGTTGCCGCCGAACATCTTGGTCTTGTCTTCTTCCGTAATGGCCGGGTACCCATACGCCTCCTGCATGTCTTCAGGAATCTGGAACTCAGACAAACCCTTGACCGCGTTGGCCACCTGAACGCCGTATCCGGCGTAATCCGTGCCCCAGGTGATGCGATCCGGTCCGACAAAGCGCATGGCTTCGCCCAGAAGGTGGGCGAACTTGCGCGGTGCGGTAATGGCCCAGGGAACGAGCAGACTCATGCAGATGTAAACGTTGGGGTGGCCCAAGGCCACCATGTTGAGGACGTCACTGTAAGGATAGCCCATGTGGAAAGCATTGATCTTGAGTTCCGGAAAGTCGCGCGCCACATCGTCGAGCTGCTCGGGATGGCAATACTTGCTCTTGCCCGGCGGCACCCAGCAGAATCCGGTATGCATGTCCAGCACAATGCCGAACTCCTGTGCCTTTTCATAAAACGGCCACAGTGCGGGGTCGTTCATGTAGGTATCTTCGGGCGAATAATACTTGAATATCCTGGCCCCTTTCTCCTTGACCCAATACTCCATCTCCCAGATGGCGTTCTTAACTCCGCGCTGTTTGATCGGTGAAATATTGGGCTGGTACATGAACCGGTCCGGATGGGTTTCCACCACCCGGGCCATCTCGCCATTGGAAACCCACCGGCTGCTAAAACCGGTCGTATCCATCATGGATTCAGGAAGCAGGCAGGCGATGTCCACGCCGTGCTTATCCATGACCCGAAGGATAACCTGCGGGTCGCCACTCTTCACCGCTTCCCATTCTTCCAAACCCTCCAAGGCCTTCATCATGAGCGGCAGGGGTGCGCCGGTGATCAGCGGCCGCGAAATATGTTCAATCGCCCGCCACCACATTTGAACTCCGGGAAAATGGTTCAAGTGCTCCATGTCGCCGATAAGGTGACATTCCGGATCGATTTTAAAATAATTATCTACATTCTTCTTGCTCATATATATCCCCCCTGTTTATAATAATTTTCAACTGATCATTCTCTCTTTGCCTTCCCAGAATTTCTTTTTGATGTCTTTTTTGACGATCTTGCCGATGATTGTTTTGGGAATATCGTTCCAGAACGCCACCGCCTTGGGACACTTGTATCCCGCGAGGTGCTTCTTGCAGTGTTCGATGATCTCCTCGGCTGTCGCTTCTTTGCCCGGATGGAGCACGACAACGGCCTGCACCACTTCGCCCCATTTTGCATCGGGCGCTGAAACAACGGCGCATTCCCTTACGGCGGGATGTTGGTAAATGACGTCTTCCACTTCCTTCGGATAAACATTCTCGCCGCCGGAAATAATCATGTCCGCCTTGCGGTCGGTCATAAAGATATAGCCGTCCTGATCCATGTAACCCATATCGCCCGTATGGTACCAGCCGCCTTTCAGGACGGCCTCGGTCAGCTTCTGATTCTTCCAGTAACCCATCATGATATGCTTGCCTTTGGCACATATTTCGCCGTATTCACCAGGGCCCAGCGGATTATCATTTTCATCCACAATTCTGACCCGTGAGTTGGGCATCGGTTTACCGGCACTTACAAGATACTTCTGTTTCAGACCATCCAGTTGGTGCTCTTTTATCGCCAAACCGGATATGCCGGCTCCGGCTGTTTCCGTTGCGCCATATCCCTGAGCGAATTTATTCCCGAATTTTCGAATGCATTTTTTTAAAACTTCCGTGGGAAAGGGACTGCCGGCATAGGTTAAAATCCTTAAACTGGAGAGATCGTAATTTACGATACTTGGCCAATCCACCATCCAACCGTAGATCGTGGGAACAAGATTCATGTGGGTGCATTTTTCGTCATCAACCAATTTAAAAATCGTGTCCAGACTGGGTTTGCGATTGATGCAGACCTTGCCTCCGACGATTAATATCGCCAGAATCGGCCACCAGGAAACGTGAAAGATGGGCAAAACAAAGCAGGTGGAATCATCTTCCGTAAATCCGTTGGCTATCGTAGCCGTTATACCGGCTAAAAGAGCGCTGCGGTGGGAAAGCATCACGCCTTTGGGCAGTCCCGTGGTTCCGCCGGTGTACATCAGAATGGCCAGATCATCTTCCTGGATATCATATTGATCTAAATCCGGTTCCAAAGCCGGCGATATGTCCAACACCTTATCGTAGTCAAGAAATCCGCAGACAGGATTATCCAGACTCACCCACGCCTTTATACTCTTGAAACGATTTTTCATTTGTTTGACTTTTTCTTCATACCCGTCGCCGACAATAAAGAAAACCGTCTCGCTGTCGTTAACAATAAACATAATCTCGTCGTCGCCTAAACGCACATTGATCGGTGTCACACGCATGCCGATCTTAGCTGCGGCAAAATAGACTTCCAGATATTTGGCACAATTATCGGCCATGACGGCAAGTCCGTCACCCTTCTTGCAGCCTGATTTGATAAGAAAGTTGGCAAATCTATTGATTCGCTCATTGAATTGTTTATAAGTATATCGTTTCCCTTCAAAGACTACGGCAATATTATCCGGCCACAGTACAGCGCCGCATCGCGGGATATCACCTAATGTGTACATGTTATCTCTCCTTTATTTTCACGGCCAGGACTTGGGCAGACCCTGGAACTGCATGAGCACGTTGCGGCTCATCTCGTTAGATATTGGTGAAAACTGAATCTGGTAGGCATCCCGGACAAACATCGATACGGGATATTCATTGCAGATGCCGTAACCGCCGAAGATTTCCGAACCAAAAGTTGCCGCATGACGCGCACCCTCGGCCGCCACCAGTTTGGCCATGGTCGCTTCCAGATGAAACGGTTTACCGTGATCGCACAGCCACGCGGACTTATAGGTAAGATTCCGCGCATTTTCGAGATTGATATACATGTCCGCCAGATAGTTCTGGAGGACCTGAAACCGGCTGATAGGCCCGCCGAAGGCGATGCGTTCCTGGACATACTTGAAACAGAGATCATAGATGGCGGAGATAATCCCCACACCCATCATGGCCACGCCGATGCGCTCCGGGTTGAGTACAGTCATGATCTCGTAGAAGGCATTCCCGCGCGTGCCCAGCATGTTTTCTTTGGGAACTTCCACGTTATCGTAAAATATTTCGACGCTTTCACAATGATGACAGCTGATTTTCCCGATCTTACGGATGGTAATGCCGGGGGTTTCGCGCGGCACCATGATGATGGTCAGCGACTTGCTCGGCTTGGCCCCTTTTTCGGTCCGGCAGACCGTAATCAGGGAGTCGGCCACATGCGCGCCGGTGATGAAAATCTTCTGGCCGTTAATGACCCATTTGTCGCCCTTGTCTTCGGCCGTGGCCTTGATTGCCCCCAGAATATCCGTCCCGCCGGCAGGTTCGGTCAAAGCCATGCAGGTCTTGAATTTGCCCTCGCCGATGAGCGGCAGATATTTTTCTCTCTGCGCCGGGGTGCCCAATTCATTGATGAAACGTACGCCAAAACCGGCCGTGACACCGATAGCCAGGGCAACCGACATGGATCGTTTGCAAATCTGTTCATAAGCCACCATGATATCGACCTGTCCCAGTCCTTGTCCGCCGAATTCCGTAGGGATGGAGCCATAGAATGTCCCCATATCAACAAATTTCTGCCACAACTCATCAGGCGGGAAGTCTACATGTTCATCCATCCATTTCACATATTTGTAATCAAGCTCCTTTTCACAAAACTTCTGTGTTAGTTGCTGCATCATGATTTGTTCTTCTGTAAATCCGAAATCCATAGTACTTCTCCTTTATTTTTTCTTGTCCGAAGCGACATTCGCCTGTTTCTGAGCGGCCACCAGGACCTCGGGTTTTTCACGTAAAGTGTCCATCACCGATTGGATATCCGGGGCATAGATCAGCCACTGGATGGCATTGCGTTCCAGCGCCAGTGCAGCATCCAGGCTGCCGCACTCCAGCGAGCGCCCCATGACCTCTTTCCCCATCCTTAGAGCAATAGGTTTTTTCAAGCTGATATTCGTGACGACTTCACTGAACTTGGCCTCGAACTCATCATCCTTGAATACCCGGGTGAGGAAGCCCATCTCATACATATCGCGGGCCGGGAAATCCTTGCGTCCGCTGTAGATAATTTCACGCGCACGGTAAATGGGCATGGCACGGGCGATGCGCACCGTGCCGCCCCAACCGGGCAGGATTCCCATGTTAATCTCCGTGGTACCGAACTTGGCCGACTCACGTGCATAGATCAGGTCGCACATCAAGGCCAGTTCCAGACCACCAGCAAGGCAATGTCCGGTCACTTTGGCAATGACCACTTTTTCACAAAGCTCTATGGCTTTGCCAAGGCCATAGCCATCATGAGCCAGCCAGTTTAAGGATTCCTGATGCTCGGCCAGCGACGGGAAAACGCTCAGGTCACCGCCCGTGCAAAATGCTTTCCCATTTCCCGCGAGAACGACCACGGCAACGTCGGGAATGTCTCTGATCTTTCGAAACGCATCGAGCAGTTCGGCGGACATTTCCCGATTGATGGCGTTGTATTTGTCCGGCCTGTTCAGCGTAATCGTACAGACCGGTCCCTTGATTTCATAAGTGATGGTAGTATATTCAGGCATGGATCAGCTCCTTTACTTTTTACCGGCAGGACGAAAGTAAGGCAGGAAATAGCCGCCGCGCTCCTGAAAGACGACTTCCACCTCCATGTCAATACTGATATCCTCCGGTTTGCAGTCCACGATCCGGGTCATCATTCTGATCCCTTCATCGAGATCGACATAGGCGATCGTATAGGGGAGCTCATCCGTAAACTTAGGCTCCACCATGTCATAGGCCGTAGAGAAGGTGAATATCTTCGCCTTGCCGGTGGCTTCGATCCAGCCCAGGTTGCCGGACCAGCACTCGGGACAGAATTTCCTCGGATAGAATATTTTTGATTTGCAGTCCTTACAGACCTGAATAAGTAATTTGCCCTCTTTGGCGCCTTCCCAAAATTTCTCCGACCACGGTTGTGTCTCCGGAACGGGTTTTGTCATATCGAAATCCATGGTTAAATCTCCTTTCCCCAGATAGTGGCAATGTTGTTGAATCCCGAGCCGCCGCCGGCATTCTGGTAAACGTATTTGCAGTTTCTCACCTGACGCTCGCCAGCCTTTCCCATGAGCTGCCTGGCTGTTTCCACGTACGTGGCCGCGCTCACACCCGATCCGGTATGGCCTCTCCCCGGCGCGTCACCGATGGATGACCAGGGAATATCTCCGCCAAAAGACATCCGGCCTTCCAGAAAATATTTACCGCCCATACCTTGAGGGGCTACTTCGAGCAGTTCTGCTATGAGGGGATGGGCCAGAGGATAGGCCAGATAGCAGTTCCAGAGGCTGACATCTTCTTTGGTGATGCCAGCCTGGGCCATGGCCTCTTTGGCGGTGACAATGAAGCCTTCCGTCACCTTGTAGAAATCCCGCATGACGCAGGTTCCGCTGAAATAGCGCACGGAATCGCCCAGTTTGTAAGCAGCCGGGCGCTTCATTTTTTTGGCATCTTCGGCTGACACGATCACCATGGCGCTGCCGCCGTCGCCCAACACGTTGCTTTCGCGCTTGTGCAGGGGTGTATTGAGTAAGGCGGATGCAAGGACCTTTTCCACCGAAGGGACCTCCTTACCGTAGAAAAATGAATTCGGATCCTTGGCGGCCCAACTTCTAAGCGCCGTAACGACCGAGGCCATCTCTTCGGGCTTGCAGCCTGTTTCTTTGATGTATCGATTGGCCATCAAGCCCATAATAATATTGTAAGTGGTGCCATAGGGATATTCCCACTGGAGATCAACGCCCGCTCTGGCAAAGAAATTGATCAGATCAGGAATCGGAATAGTCGAATGCACGGTGACGTGATGTACAAGCACTGCTTTGGCGATGCCGCTTGTTATCCATTGCTCGGCCAGCCGTATGGCGTTCGAGGTGGAAGCCCCGCCCGCATTGACGCTGACCGCATCCTTGCACCCCTTGAGTCCGAGTTCTTCAGGCAGCTTGCCAAAGGAAAGCTCCGCGGCAATCTTTGGCTGAGCCTGCGGAGTGACGCTGATTGCGCCCTCAATGTCATTCTTGTTAAGTCCCGAATCCCTGACCGCCTCCATGCATGTGTCATAAATAATATCCCAATGCGTGCGCTCCGGCATGTTGCGCGTGGGAACCTCACCGATGCCAATAATAGCAATTTTTCCTTTACTCATAATGTTTGTTATGAAACCTCCTTTCCTGAGGAAATATTAAAATATGTAACTACTAGAACTGTAACGTTTGGTATTAAAGTATATAGCTATATAATAAATGTCAAGTGTTTTTTTGATGAGATAATAATTGGAAAATTAAAGATATTTTTAGATATAATATAAAGAACAGTAACTATCGGTTCTATATAGAATAGTTGTTAAATATATTTTATTTAATATTGTAGATATTTTTTAGATGGACTAAAGACCTTGCATAACAATGGTAGTGACATAATCTATAACCTCATCCTCAGTACATACTCCTCTATCAATCAGCATTGCACCATACTCTGCCATGCCCATTATAAAATAACCGGTTATGATGCTGTCCGTTCTTTTATGAATGTTGCTACTTCTTTTGAAACTTTCATAATCGTTGCTAATGGGGTTGATCATCTGGCTTAAGAGATGCTTGAATTTTTCTCTCAGTACCGGATTATTACCGACAGAAAGGCTTCTGACAAGATTCATCATAGTTATCCACTTTGGAAATGAAACAATGAATGCTTTTGCTCGTTTTTTACTTCGTTCAATAATATTTTTTTCATCCTTTATTTCCTGCCACACATTATTATACATATTGTGAAAGATAATGTCTGCGCACGCTATAAAAAGTTCCTCTTTATTCTTGAAATGGACATAGAATGTTTCTTTACTGATCTTCGCGTGGCTGGCAATATCCGCTATGCTGGTTTCCGCATAACCTTTGCCGGAAAACAATTCCGTAGCCGATGATAAGATTTTTTCTCTGTGCCCCGGAGGAATTTGCACATCAGAGGCATTTTCTTGTTGCGGGAACTTCTTTTCGATTTCCTTGCGAATTACATCAAGCGATTTATTCCCGACGGCCTGCTTTCTCTTGATAAACTCGATTGCCTTGAGATGATCAGATGAATAATAGGCCCTGGTTTTCCCCGTTCGTAACGGTTGCGGAAGCAACCCTTCCCGGATGTAGTAACGGATCGTCGAAACGGGAACACCGGAGACCTTTGCCAACTCTGAAATTTGCATAACTCCTGTTTTTTTCATTTTAAACTAACCTTCCTGAAATGGCACGCTACCAAAAAAGAAATTCCAGAATTCTTTCTCAATATATTCAGGTGTTTTCTTGTGATTAAGTAAGAAGTAATACATATATTCAGCGGCTCCCATTAAAAGGTAGGCGACCAATGTACTGTTTTTTAATGGGCTGTTTCGCTGTTCAAGAATCAGTTCTATTTCTTGCCTGATAGGCTCAACAAAGTTAAAAAAAGCTTTCTCCAGTTTTTCTTTATACTCCGGTTTATTGATCAAGGATGCACGCCTGGCAATATTGAGCATATCGAGCATATGAACAAAGTTTTGATAGAAATGATAGCCGCGTATCCTTAGTCGCTTTAAAGCGTCCGTTTCAGATTGAATTTCAGGCACGTCAACCCCAATATCGAGGAAGATATTCTCCAGACATTCAAAGAAAAGCTCTTCCTTGTTGCTGAAGTATTGATAGAAAGTACCTTTCCCTATACCGGCATGACTGGCAATATCGGAAATTTTCACGGCGTCATAACCCTTCTTCCTGAATAGTTTTACACTGCTTCTTATAATCTCATCACGCGTTTTTGTTAATAATTCGCCACTATCTTCCGTCACAACACACGCATTATTAATATTGTCTGCAAGTTTCTTTTTAATAATCATGAGCGGGATATTCTCATTTTTGAGTTTTTGAATTTCCAGAATCCTGTTAAGATGCTCTTCCGTATAGTAGGCCATCGTTTTGGCGGTCTTCAATGGCACCGGAAGCAAACCTTGTAAGATATAGTACCGAATGGTAGTTATTGGAGTTTTGGAAAAAGCACTGAGTTCTGAAATTTTCATGTGCCGAGGATGCTTGTTCATGTTTTTACTCTCATAAAAAATTTTGCTAAACATATAATATTAATATGTATTTATTATATCGTATCTATATAACATCAACTATATACTACAATTCTTAGTAGTACCGTACTATATTTTAATTAAATTGTCTAATTTGCTTTTTAATCGATAAACATGATTTTCTATAGAATATCAGAGAATCCCATCGTATGACAAAATCAATATTAGCTTACTTGATTTGTTTATTACAAACACTGATCTCTAGTTTTTGGGAGTTGTCAAAATTGAAGCTTACCGTAAACTAAGCCGTTTCTTTTTACAAAGTCGTCTCTTTGTGGCGCGCCACATGACACTGTATATTCACCGCCACCGGAAGCGATGCAATATGGCAGGGCATCATTTCGATATGAACCGCCAGCGCCGTAACACGCCCGCCCAGTCCTCCCGGACCGATGCCCAGGTTGTTGACGCTTTCCAGTAATTCTTTTTCGATCTGTTCTGCACGTTCGTCAACTCTGTTTTGTTCTCCCACCGGCCTCAAAAGCGCCTTCTTGGCCATCACGCATGCCTGCTCCAGCGACCCGCCGATACCCACACCGACAATGATCGGCGGACAGGGATTGGCGCCGGCATTTTCCACCGTATCCAGAACGAATTTTTTGATGCTGTCGATTCCGGCGGCCGGAGTGAGCATTTTCGCAGCGCTGCAATTTTCGCTGCCGCCGCCCTTGGGCATGGCAATGATTTTCAAATGACTGCCGGCAACGACATCCACATGAATGATCGCGGGAAGATTGTCGGTTGTATTATTTCTCGTGAAAGGATCGCAGACGGATTTTCGCAAATAGCCATCGGCGTAAGCCTGTCGCACTCCTTCTTCAATCGCCGCATGCAACGGCATACCGGTAATGTGAACATCCTGCCCCAATTCCACAAAAACAACGGCAAGACCTGTGTCCTGACAAATGGGCATTTTTTTGCGGCGGGCGATATCGGCGTTCTCGATGATTTTTTGCAGAACCTGTCTGCCGCTTGAAGATTCCTCACGGGAGAGTGCCTGATGCAGCGCTTCAACAACATCTTCGCCCAAAACGGTATTGGCTTCGATAAAAAGCTTCTTCACTGCTTTGGTGATTTTCTTGGCGTTAATCTTCCGCAATTTTGTTTTGGTTGTAATTTCAGTGGCCATAAACCTTATTCCCTTATGACACTTTTTAACTTTTAGGAAATCGATGATTGCCGCTCTTTTGTCATTCCGTCCTTGATACGGAATCCAGTCTCTTTGAAACGGATTCCCGTTTCTAACAGGTCAATTTCTGGATACCGGCCTGTGCCAGTATGACATTATTTGATGACGCGTCAAAAAATTTCCAGAGACAAGGCACGCGATGCATTGGAAGTGAGGCGTACTTTTAGCGTACGTCGCGATGCCGAAGCGCAACGCAGTATCCGGACTTTTTCACGCGTCATGCTACATGCCGCGTCTATACTCCAGCGACTTCGATATCGTCATCTTATCAATATACTTCAGATCGCCGCCCATCGGCATGCCCATGGCGATGCGCGTTATGATTATATTTTTTTCTTTGAACATTTCGGTCAAAAGCAATGCCGTGGACTCTCCCTGAACATTGGTGTTTGTTGCCAGAATAATTTCCTTGATATTACCTCTGTTAATGCGCTGAACCAGTTCGCCCAACCTTAAGTTGTCCGGCCCGATTCCGTCCAGCGGCGCCAGAGCCCCATGCAGAACATGATAAATTCCCTTAAAACCGCCGCTTTCTTCAATGGCCGCCAGCGCGTCCGGATCCTCCACCACACAGATCACTTCCTGATCTCTGGAGGCATCGCGGCAGATGTGGCATGTATCGTCTTCCGTCAGATTCAGGCAAATCCGGCAAAGTTTGATCTTTTTTTTGACTTCCACAATGCTCTGAGCCAGTTTTATCACGTCATCTTCGGTGGAGCGCAAAATATAATTGGCCAGCCGCGTGGCCGTTTTCTCGCCGATGCCGGGAAGTTTGCCCAGTTCGGCAATCAGCTTTTTAATCGGTTGTGCATATGCTTTCATAAATGTACCTTATTTAAAATCCGGGGATATTAAGCCCTCCGGTAATTTTCCCCATCTCCGCCGCGGCCATTTCCTGCGATTTGCGGACGCCCTCGTTCACTGCAGCGGCAATCAAATCCTGAAGCATCTCGATATCTTCGGGGTTGACAACTTCCTTTTCAATTTTCAACGAAACAATTTCATATTTGCCGTTGACCACAACGCTGACCATGCCGCCGCCGGCCTGCGCCTCAACGGTTTTTGTCTCCAGTTCTTTCTGAAGGCTGGCCATACGCTCCTGCATTTTTTTGGCCTGCTTCATGATGGTGTTAAAATTCTGCACGCTTCATCCTCCTCATGGTTAATGAATATTTTTCATTCGGTTTTTACGACTTTGTTTTTTCTGTCTGCACTCTGACATCAATCACCCGGGCATCAGGAAGTTCATCAATGATTTTTCGCAAAAGCGGCTGTTTCATCGCTTCCTGCTTGATATCGTTAAGGATACCGGCTTTGCTGCGCGGTCTGCCGCCATTTGCTCCACCGTTTTCTGCACTCAGTGTCTCAATAACAAGCGTCATATTTTGTTGAAAAAATTTCCCGGCAATCTGCTCCAGTCGCTGCTTCTGAACGTTTTTCATTTCATCCAGGAAAATAAAATTCGCGGGGAAGCCGATTGTCAGACAGTTGTTTTCGCAACGGAGGATTTCAGCGGACTCGATTTTTGCCGCCAGAATCGGACTTTCTTTCTTGATAAACTTTTTCAGATTGTCGCGCAGTCCTTTCAAATCAGCCGCATTGTCGGGCGGACAATGATTTTCATCCTTGCATTCTCCGGAAAAGCTGTTCGCCGCCCCGGCAGAGCACATCCCGCCGGATGAGCCCTGCGCTGCAATAGATTGCGGTACCGTCTTTTCATCGTTTCCCGACAAGCCGCTCTGTAATTTTTTTTCGATGGTCTCGATGGTGGAAAGAATTTCACCCAGCGGCATGATCGGTTCCAGATACGCCATTTTGACGATGATCGTTTCCAGTTTCATGCGCGGTTCCTGACTGCGCCGGAAATTCCCCTCTTCCGCAATCAGAATTTCCAGATACCGCTGAAGAGTTTCCCGCGATGTTGTCTGCACCTGCGTGTTCAATTTTTCAATCTGCTCGGTCGCAATATCAAACGACGCGCTTTTATCGCCGGCAATTTTGACCAGCAACAGATTCCGGAAGTGCTTCAGAAGCATCTGGTAGAAATACTTCATATCGATACCTGCCAGATAGGCTTCCTCCAGAATGATGAGGCACGAACCGGCATCCTGATTCAAGACAGCTTCGGACAATCTGAAAAGATATTGCCGTGCGGCAAGCCCCAGGCTCTCCTCGACATCGGCATCTTTGACATCCAGTCCTGCGTAGGAAATCACCTGATCGAAAATACTCTGCGAGTCACGCATGCTGCCGTCGCCCGCTTCGGCAATCCAGGAAAGAGCAATCGGACTGATATTGATGCCTTCCTTGGAAGCAACCAGTTCCAGATTGGCAATGATTTCTTTCAGCGGTATGCGGCGAAAATCGTAGCACTGACAACGGGAAAGAATCGTGGCCGGAATTTTGTGGCTCTCGGTCGTGGCGAAAATAAAAACGACATGCGCCGGAGGCTCTTCCAGTGTTTTCAGGAGCGCGTTGAAGGCCGGATCGGTTAGCATATGGACTTCATCAATGATGTAAATTTTATATCGGGATGACGCCGGCGCGAACTTGACATTTTCCCGCAGTTCGCGGATCTCATCAATACCGCGGTTGGATGCGCCATCGATTTCATGAACATCCAGCGAAGAATTATTGGTTATTTCGATACAGTTAGAGCATTGGTTGCAGGGCGTGGGTGTCGGTCCTTTCTCGCAGTTGAGCGCCTTGGACAGAATCCGGGCCACCGATGTTTTCCCGACACCGCGCGGACCGCTGAAAAGAAAAGCATGGGCCACACGCCCCTGGGCAATGGCATTGCGCAGCGTTTTGACCACATGCGCCTGACCGGCAACTTCTTCAAAAGTTTGCGGCCTAAATTTTCGGGCTAATACCTGATATTCCAATGAAACCTCCGAAATAATTTCCCCGCCCCTTGAGACCGCGGTGCCCTTCAGGGTCGAGGGGACTTGGGGGTGGGGTGCGCGATCTCATTACATCATCTTGTCCGTTTTCCCCGAGGGAACTTTAATGCAGCATAAAACAGATTGGTATTCTGGTGACCGGGTTTACCGCAACACATGGCGGACATTGTTACCGCTGCTTCCTTCCGGACCTGACGGGGTTCACAAGCCTCCGTTGCGCGGGACCCGGCCATATTATTTTCATATAATGAAAAGAAACAAAATCTCTCTTTGTCACTCCGGGCATTAGTCTCAGCGCTTTGGAGATAGTTCGACTTACCAATTCCACCGCGCTTCGCTTGCGCAATTGGAGTCTCACTACCTCCGTTGCGCGGGACCCGGCCATATTATTTTCATATAATGAAAAGAAACAAAATCTCTCTTTGTTACTCCGGGCATTAGTCTCAGCTCTTTGGAGATAGTTCGACTTACCAATTCCACCGCGCTTCGCTTGCGCAATTGGAGTCTCACTACCTCCGTTGCGCGGGACCCGGCCATATTTTTAAATAAACAACCTGCTGAGACTTTTAATAGATAAACGAACAGGAATCAACTCAAATTTTTTGCGTCTAGATTTCACAAACGATGTTATTGTTTTTACAGAAGATTGATAAATCACGAATGCTATATTATTCCTGCTTAGGCGGGATATCCCTATGTGCTTCGCACAAGGGATAATTCCACTATCAAATTTCAGTGCACTTTGTTTCTGAAATTTGGGTCTCATTTCCCTACATTTATGTGGGATTGTTCAACTTACCAATTCCGTTGCGTTTCGCTTTCGGAATTGGAGTTTCACAAAATAATGGCGGAGAGAGCGGGATTTGAACCCGCGGTACACCTTTGGGGGCGTACACACGATTTCCAGTCGTGCTCCTTCAGCCGCTCGGACATCTCTCCGTTTCTAACACTTTGTCATTTCGACCCGGCGCACGCCGGAGAGAAATCTTTATTTGCATTTCCCATTCAATTTCTCGTCATGATCGTTTCTCGAAATGACAAACCAATTTTCAAAAAACAATGTATTCTGGCGGAGAGAGGGGGATTCGAACCCCCGTGGGAGCTTGTGGCCCCCAAATCGATTTCGAGTCGATCCCGTTACGACCACTTCGGTACCTCTCCGTATTTTATCACTTCGCCGAAGCGGGTGCGGATGTTACCCTCTTTTCGCGAAAAAATCTACTGATAATTTCTCCGCACTCCTCCTTTAATACTCCTTCCGTTACTTTCACCTGATGATTCAACCGTTTATCATCCAGGATATTATAAAGAGACACAACCGCTCCGAATTTTGGATCGCGCGCTCCGAAAATCACCCGTTCCACGCGGGCGTGGATAATGGCGCCCGCGCACATGATGCAAGGTTCAATCGTTACGTAAAGCTCTGTTCCCGCCAGCCGGTAATTACCGATTTTTTCTGCGGCCTGTCTTAAAACCTGCATTTCCGCGTGCGCCGAGGGATCGTTCAGAGCAATGGGCGAATTATGGGCACGCGCCAGAACATTTCCTTCGCGGACAAGCACCGCTCCGACGGGAACTTCACCACGGCGGTACGCTGATTGGGCTTCTTCAAGGGCTATTTTCATGAAGTCGTAATCTGTGGACATGGCGCTGACAATTTTCCCTGTAAAAAAGATTGACTATAATGACGCTGCAAGAACGGCGGCTCCGATCGCCCCGTTAACCTGCGCGTAAGGCGATACTTCGATTTTCAGCCCCAGTTTCTTTTCAAGAGCGTGCACGACTCCAACGTTTTTGGCCACTCCTCCCGTAATCATGACGGGCTCTTTAATGCCCAGACGACCGATCATGGACGAGATTCTGGAAGCAATGGATTCATGAATTCCCGCGATGATGTCCTTCCGTTGTTCACCTTTTGCAATCAGGGAAATCACTTCCGATTCCGCAAATACCGTGCAGAGGCTGCTGATTTTGGCGGGTTGATTTGAATTGATGGACATAGCGCCGAATTCATCGAGATTGACTTCCATGGCTCTGGCCATAACTTCCAGAAAACGGCCTGTTCCGGCGGCGCATTTATCATTCATGACAAAGTTTTTTACCTTGCCTTTGTCGTCCAGAAGAATGGCTTTGCTGTCCTGGCCGCCGATATCAATGATGGAACGGATATGCGGATTCAAAAAATGTGCTCCGGTGGCGTGGCACATGATTTCCGTGTAGGACTTATCAGCGAATTTAACGCTGTTGCGGCCGTAGCCGGTGGAAACAATTTTTGCCACGGCATTTTTATCAATGCCCGCCTCTTTCAGGGCTTCTTCATAAACCTTGAGGCCTGCCGCTTCGGCATTGTATCCGGTAAAAATAACTTTTGTCGCCGTAATCTTACCATCGGCAAAAATAGCCGCCTTCGTGGTAATAGAACCGATATCAATTCCTGCTGTAATCATTATATCCTTTCTTAATATCTAACCTCTTATTCCTTTGGTTGGATATTATAAGTGTTTATTCAGTGACAATTTTTCCCCTAGTTTGGTCGAGTCTTTTGGACTCGACCTTTTATCAGTTCACGATATTTACGACAGCCAAGTCAAAAAGACTTGGCTGAACTGCAGAGCAAAAGACAACGGTTCTATTTACTTGCCTTTATTCGCCTCCATGAGTTCAATAAACCCCTCCACCCTCGTTTTAATTTGCCCTTCGGAGTAGGCCCGGGGATCGTTCATGTCACATTGGAGGATCAGCACGGGAATGCCCTTGTCCCTCATGATGGCCTCCGCCAGATCGACCATGCCGGCGCTGGATGGCCTGCACGACATGTTTTCGTGCAGAATGACGCCGTCAATTTTGTATTCGTCAATCCATTTTTCAAAATGCTCTATACGTCTTTCGAGGTTGTAGGCGTAGGGCGTGTCCATGATGAGTTTGGCGACATCGCGCAATGTCTCTTCCATGGTGTTACACTTTTTCTTTTCGGGAGCGAACGAGTAGGTGTAAGGCTCGAAGGTAATGACCGCGCCGTATTGCGCGAGGTCATACATGAACCTCATCCGGTACCAGAAGGGAATGCCTTCCCACATCACACGGTATTTTTCTTTGTCTTTGGGCATGGTTCCCTCGCCCTTTGCGGTGAGGTTTTTGATATCGGCAAGAATTTTTTTGAAAAAATTTATGCCGACCTGAACACCCGGCAGAACCACCAGGGGAAAAAATGACGCCGATGTCTCCGCTCCGCTGTAGGGCGACGGCACCGCCTTTCTATGTTCAAAAATTTCCCGCCACAGGTCGGACAGTTCCGTCGATTTATCCAAAACTTTGTACAGTCTTTTCTCATCCATTTTTTTACCGGTGTGCTTTTCAATAAATACAATCAGGTCGTAAAACTGCTCTACCACGTAATCAATATTACCCTGGAGGGTTTTCTCATCCGTACCGCTCACCCATTTGGGAATATCAAACATAAAAAACGGGACGTTCATTTTATCGGCCATAATCTGAAACCACTTCCAGTGGGTATCGCAGATGGCATTGGTGCACACCACGATATCGGGCTTGCTGATTCCGCCGAGCGTCTTTTTGATTTTGGTATCGTAGGCGGCAATGCTTGTCTTGCAGTAGGAACACAGGTCACGTGAATAACCCATTCCCTCGGCATGCTCAATCAGACGCTGGGACTGCTTGCGGGCGGCCGCCACGGTTGCCATATTTTCAGGGTGATCGGGAAAAATATCGTAAATCCACATGAGCTCAATGGGAAAGGCGGCACATGTCCAGGCCGTCTTTTTCCAAGGCAAAGCATGGTATATTGACCCCATGGTAAACCACCACAGCATCGGCCACTTCAGGTCTTTCGCGTGAGGCAGGGTTTTGAGTTTTATCTTTCTGTCATTCTCAGCAGAATTGTTTGTTTTAGCCATTGTTCCCTACCTCCATCATTTCCACAAAGGCCATAAGCCGGTTGGCGAGTTGCTGGTCGGCCGCAGGAGAAAAGTCTCGTTCCAGGTGGATCACCTTGTAGCCCTTGTCTTTCAGGGCATTATTGACGGGCACGGAATCATAGGCAAAAGGCTCGCAGAATTTCACATTTTGCGAAAGAACACCGTCAACCTTTGTCTCACCGAGAGCTTTATAAAGATAGTCCAACCGTTTCTGAATGGTCGGCCTTGTCGCGGGCTTGGGGATGTTCATGTAATATTCAATAAGGGCATCCAGCGGATCGCTCTTGTCGGGAATCAGTGTCGCGAAAAATCTTTCTCCTACGGAAAGGTCGTCACGAACAATCCGTATTCCGCAATCTTCCAGCGTGTCCATCCATTCCACATACGTGATGTCGCTGCCGGTTAATAAAAATTGTTTTTTGCCGGACGGAAAAGAGGGCTTTGAATTCCAGGCCGCTATCTCTGAGTCAAGCCAAGCCGAAACTTCATCCACGGGATTCGTAAGACATTTTATCATCGCGGCAAGATAATCGCGGTTGGGAATGTCCTTCTGTGCTCTGAGCGCAGAGAGACGTTGCAGCTTTTTCTTGATTTCGTTGGATTTGATAATCGCCTCTCTTATTTTTTCAGGCGTAATTTTTATATTAAATTGATTTTCCAGATGGCTAATCAGTCTTTGCAGTTCAACCCGGTAATATTTTTTCGCGGCGTCACTGTCCAGCAGAGGAGCGCCGAACCAGTGCAGGAAAGGCGTTTGGACATGAACCTTCCAAATGTCATAATGCCGGTTGGTATTGTTGCACCCCTGCGCGAAAATAATGCCGGCCCATTCTTTGGAGCGGGCCAGAGCTTCCGTGAGCCAGCTCTTTGCGGCGCCACAGAAAAAGTTGGATAAATGTTTATCCGCTGGGTCATTGGATTGGTGGACATCTCCCAGAATTTTATACGGGGTAAATCCGGCCGCCATGATAATTTCCAGCGGCATCTCATGCGATGTGTCAAAATAGGCAAGTTTTTGCGCTTTGATAATCTTCACTCCAAAAAGTTTTCTTTATTGCTAGGCCAACTCTTAAGAAATATCTCGTCGTTATGAATTCTCCCCTGTTTACATTTAGGTTATTCAGGGTACTTGGTTCTCGGAATATCCCCATGTGCTTTGCACAAGAACCCATTCAACTTAGGTTTTAATGAACCTTGATTTTCTGATACGCAGTGATCGGAAAATCTTATAGGGAATTACCCTGCCACTTTCTGGTGGCAGGGACAAAAATCATTTCGCTTGTTTCAAACTTTGCTCGCCAGAATATCTTTTGCTTCTTCAAGGGTCTTACAAAGAACAAGGTTCTTCCTGCCGGTGAAGGTCAGGACGCTTTTGAATATTATTTCCTTCAAACCTTCTATACCGTAAACAGCAGCGAATTTGACATAAGGTTCGTTTCCCTTCGCGAATTCCTTCAGGGCGGCTGTTACTTCTGTGTCAAATTTTGCATTTTTGACATTGAGCAGAGCAAGAACAGATTTTTCAGGCTGACTGCGAATAACTCCTTTAGCTCTTTCGATCCAGGGTAATACGTCCTCCTGTTTGGCATTTTCAAGATCTTCATACAAAATTCTTACGCCCTTATGGGTCAGAAAAGTTACGTCCTTCATTTTTACCTCCGATTCTTGTAATTTTTTTCTTCAAAGGTTCTCTGTTGAATTATTTTATTACTGGCCTTCAGTGCTTGACGTAATGAAAATTTACTTGTGTTAAAAGTAGTATAAGAAACTCATCTGGTCAAGTAAAAACAGACGTCCGGCTAAGCTGCATTTGCGGCATACGTCCTTGACTTTCTCCCCTCGTTCGGCTTCCTGCAAAACCCCGATGATCTGCTCTTCTGTAAATCGCTTCTTCATCTGTGCCTCCTTAAAGTGTTTTTGTGTTCCACACTCTAATTAACGCTGGCACAACTTTCGGGGGATTCCCTTGCCCTCTCTCGAAAAAGAAACCGAGAGTGAGATGACTACCCTTCCGTTTCCTTCGAAAATTTCCTGAAGAACATCACGAAAAGTATACCCGCGATGTACATTTCCAGACCATAGACCCCGTTGACGATAAAGAGCGAGCTATAGAAATCGCCGATCTGGTCCTGAATGAGGATCGCGAGCGTCATGGAAAGGGCGGAGTTGCGGACGCCAGTCTCGAAAGCGAGAGACCGGACCTGCTTCGGGGACACACGGAAAATCTTCGCCACGACTATCGCGATCACCATGCCGGTGAGAGCTAAAATCAGGGGAGCGAGGTAGAAGGAGAGGCTGTAGCGAGCGGTGTCTTTCAGCGCGTTGAGATTTCCCACCACGCCCGTCACCATGATGAACAGGACCGTGATAATTCCTAGGATGGAGAAGATCGGAGCCGCCTTGAGCGCGGCCTTCTCGAATTTGGCCCGCACCGTCATGCCTACGGCCAGTGGAACGATGACCAGCACGATGATGGTCTGTGCGATGAGAAGGGCCGGAACCGATGCTCCCGAACTGGTGTTCCCGTAAAGGGAGAGGAGGAGCGGCGTGCAGAACATGGCCAGGATCGTCGAGATCGAGGTGAGGGAAATGGAAAGCGCCAGATCGCCCTTTGCGAATTGTGTCAGAAGGTTCGAGGTGACTCCCGCGGGGCTCGCCGTCGCCAGGATAAGCCCCATGAATATGAATGGATAGGCCTGGTAGAATCCGAACATATAGCTCAGGCCGAACGCGACCAGGGGCATCAGGCCGTACTGGAGGACTATTCCGATAACGATGCCCAGCGGCTTGCGGAAGACGAGGGCGAAGTCACTGAGCTTCAGGGTCAGTCCCATACCGACCATAACAAAGAAGAGCATGAGGACGATGGCTATCTTGAATATGCGGTCGAAGAGAATAGCCTTCGGCTCCCCGCTGATCCGGGCGAAGGCATAGGTCGTGCCTTCGTGTTCTCCGGTAACGGTTTCGAGCGCGAACATCATCCTGTTTTCCGAGATTTTCTCATACTCGGCCGCGGGGCGCCCGCCTTCGGCCGGCAGTGATACGACGTACATATCTCCTTCGCTGCCGCGTATAAAATAGAGCGCCTCGGTCCCGACCTTCGCGTTCTTAACTTTCAAGATGCGGAGGTTGCCGGTCAGATCCTTCTTTTGCGCCGCAGACCAGTCGAGCTTGAGCGAGCTTGTGTTCAGCCCTTCCACGAACGCGGCATCTCCTTCGCTGATGGTTTTTTTTGAAAGGTACTTGTAGAGTTCTTCTCCCTGCAACGATGGGCCACTTGCCATGACAGCTGTTGCGGCAAGCATCAGTGTGCAGATAACAGCTAAGATAATCTTTCGAACTTTCATTGACATATACCCCCGTAATTTTTTTTTGGTGTTGCCGAGAGAATCCCGTGTGTCACTGGGTACGGCATATTATCTTTACCCTAATGGGCAAGGTCTTGCAATCCCGGCAGTGCACATTTCAGGATGCCCCTTTTTTCGCCCGGATCATTTCCATAAAGGCGTCGATCCGCGTTTGAATCTGCGCCTCGGAAAAGCTTCGCTCATCGCACATATCGGCTTCAATTATCAATGAGGGAATGCCCCGTTCGCGCTCAACGATTTTCTGGATGTCATACTGACCGAAGGAATAAGGTTTGCAGCTACGGTTGGAGTGCATGACGATTCCATCCGCCTGGTATTTGTCAATCATCGAAAGGACTATCTCGGCCATCTTGTCCACGCCGATATTCAGATAAATGCGTGTGTAGGTTTCCGCCGCGGAGCCAATAAAATCATTCCGGTCAATGTATTTCATAGAACCGCACCAGGCCGAGGTGTAGGTGTCAGCGACCAGGCAGGCGTCGTGCTTGGCAAATTCCTGAGACAGCCATTTGAGCCGGTACCAAATCGGCAGGTTGTCCCACAGCAGGCGGTATCGCTCGCGGGGAATGGCCCCTTTTCCTTCGCTGGCCCGTATGCGCATTTCGTCCCGGAGTCCCCGGTAGAAGTCAACAGCCTGCTTCGTTCCCCGGAGCGTGACGATCAGGGCGAGATAAAAGAAGGCATCGAAGGCGGTCATGGGAGAGGGTCTATTCATAGTCGTATCTAAAACCTCCTGCCAGAGCTGCTGCCCCTCGACGGAGAGCTTGCCGACCTCCACCATGCGGTCCCGATCCATCTTGCGGCCGGAAACATTTTCCAGGAAAACAATATATTCTTCCATCTGCCGCTGCACGTAGGTTTTCATCTCCCGCGTGAATTCCGTGTGGACAATGGGGGTATCAAAAATGAACAGGGGCACCTTGAAATACCGGGCCTGCACTTCATACCATTTGAGAACGGTGCCGCAGATGTTATTGCAGCATACCAACATGTCCGGTTCCGGCAGGCCGCCAATAGGGCCGCCTTTGACGGTCGCACAGGAAATGTCGCCGCGGGCGTAAGAACAAAGATCGCTCGAATAGCCCATGTCCTCCGCCTTCTTGCATAAATCGACGCCCATCTTGCTGGCACCGATCATGGCTCCGTAATTTTCCGGGTAAACGGGAATGATATCCATGGCAATCAACGGCTCGACCGGACCGCCGCTGGTGATCCAGGCCACTTTTTTATTATTTTCCCGGGCCGTTTTTGCGTCAATATAATAGGCGGTCATAATATCCCGCATCTGTTTTGTGTAGCTGACGGTTTTCTTTTCGGTATCTTGTGTATCTGACATGTTATCTCCTTTCACAGCATCTCTAAAAAAGATTCAAAGCGAGTCTTCAACTGCCCTTCGGCGGGCAGGGAATCATCGACTTCCACGTTCATCAGCGGAATGCCGGCTTTTTCGAGACGCTCTTTGAGGTAGGGGTAGTCGAAGGCATGGGGATCGCAGAACTTGGGCAACAGGAAAATGACCCCTTGCGCGTTTTTTTCTTGGGCCAGCTGGATAATATGTCGGGCGCGACCATCAAGGTCGGCATGCTTTGCCGGACAGACCACCCGATTCAGAAGTCGTTCGCCAATGCTCGAAAGCGGATCGCTTCCGGCGTCAGTCAAACCGGTAAAATAGCGTGCCCCCGTGCAGAAATCATCCCAGACAATCTCGCCTCCCGATTCTTCGATCATGGCATAGACGTCGGGCTGATTGCACATGCCGCCCGCCATCAGGATGCGCTTTACGGAGGCGGGCTTGGCACTGGTCGCGCGTTCTTTCAATTCGGCGGCTGTTTCGGCCAGCATCACGGCCAGCCGGTCCCGATCCATGATCATGGACGCGCGGACAATGTTGTATAGATCCTCTCCCGGCATGAGCCGGGGATGAAGGTTGCGGATGTCATAGATCGCCCGAACCGATTGACGGATAGCGTTGGTGGTCGCGATCGCTTTTTGCACCGCATCATCGGAAATTTCGACGTTCAGTTTCCCGCCCAAGTCATCCCGGAATTTTTTTAAGACGTCGATCATATAATCTTTGGCGCTTGCCGTATCGAGTTTAACGGGCAGGGTGATATCCAGATGAAAACCGAAGGGGATGTTCATCCGCCAGATGTCGGACAGCCGTTGCATGGAGTCGCAGGTATGCGGAAAAACCATGCCGTCCAGGTAGTCAACCCGTCGTGACAGACCTTCCTCCAGAATTCCGCGGACCACGGAGCAACAGTAAGACTGCAAGTGGGAATCGGCCAGGCTGATATGCTGTTTTGTGCCGAAAAGCCTTAGGGGATGAGCGCCCGCGGCCATGATAACTTCCTCAGGTGTGTAAGAGCACGTGTATCCGATGATTTTCTTCCCCGATGCCTTTTTCAGTTGTTGGACATAATCGGAAGGGTCCGAGACCGCCCGGCGATATTCCTCCAGATGGTTCATTATTTTCCTCCTGTATATTTTCCCGCTTTGCGGAGTTTTTCAATTTCCTGCTTTGCCAGTTCGGTGTAGGCAATCTTGCCGACTTTCGTCAGCGGCAGCTTGTCCGTAAACTCCACTTCCCGGGGGCAGGACCACTTAATCAGATGCTTGCGGGAAAAGTTAATCAGTTCTTTTTCCATTTCGGCAGATGCCTTGGTAGCGTCCTTCAGGACAACGAAGGCTTTGACCTTCTCCACCTGAGCCTCATCCGGCACGCCGATCACGCAGACTGCCGCCACATCCGGATGTTGATCCAGACAAGCTTCCACCTGAACCGGATAGACATTCATGCCCGAAGACTTGATCATGCGTTTGAGACGCAGTTTATAATAGAAATAACCGTCTGGGTCCTGGGTGAAAATGTCCCCCGTGTGAAGCCAGACCTTGCCGTCAGCATGTGTTTTGAGAACACTGGCGGTCTCTTCCGGCTGCTCCAGGTAGCCCAGCATGACGGCCGGTCCGTGCAAGCAAAGCTCTCCTTCCTGGCCGACAGGAACCTCGTCGATGGTGCCGATCCCGACTATCTTCGCCAGCATATCAGGGAATGGAATGCCCACGCTGCCTTCCCGGTATCCGTCAATCGGCGTGGACATAATCGCGGTGACGGCTTCCGTCAGACCGTAGCCTTCGACCAGCTGGACGTTTCCATTCTGTCTCTTCACGACTTCTTCAAACCTGTCCTTGACGGTCCGCGGCAGGGAATCGGCGCCCGAGGATGTATTCTTCAGACAGCTCAGGTCCGTGGTCTGGAATACTTCATTCTTGGAGAGGGCATCGTAAAGTGTCGGCACCCCGACAATAATGCTGGGGCGTTTTTTTCGAATGAGATCGGCTACGTTCTCCGGTGTAAACTGGGGAACAAGAATGCTCTTGCTTCCGCCCATAAAAGCGGCGTTGCAGCAAACACCCAAACCAAAACCGTGGAAAATGGGCAGGATGGCCAGAACCGAAGAATCCTCCGCCATCAGTTCGCCGCCTCCCCAGTTGGCCACCATCAGTCCCTCACTGATAAAATTGAAGTTGGAGAGCATGATGCCTTTGGGAAAGCCAGTCGTCCCGCCGCTGTAAAGGATCACGGCCATTTCATCCGTGTGCATGTCCGCTTTCGGCGCCTGCGGGTGCGCGGCAGTCATGAGTTCCTTCCACCACCGGACAGCCGGTCCCTCTTCCGGCAAGGGTTTTTCCGCCATGGGCTGCGCCTGCGTAAGCTGGTCAAAAATTTCCGTGAGGATCAGCAGCTCCAGCGGCGTCTTTTCCGGAAGATTTTTGAAACTGTTATGAAACAAATCCAGCGTCAAGGCAACCCGGCTTTTGCTGACATTCAGATAATAGGCGATTTCGGCGGGCGTGGAGAGCGGGTGGATCATACTGGCCACCACGCCGAGCTTATTGGCGGCGTAAAAGCAAATGATACCCTGCGGAGAGGTCGGCATGGAAATCGTCATCCGGTCGCCCTTCTTCAGGCCGAGCGAGGCCAGCGCGTTGGCGCAGATGTCGATATCCTGCGCAAACTGGCGATACGTTGATGTGTAATCAAAAAAATCATAAGCGATGCGGTCCGGATATCTTTCGACCGTCTGCATCAGGGCTTCGTACATCGTCACGCGGGGGTAATCGATCGTTTCCGGCACATTTTTGTAAAACTTCAGCCAGGGTTTTTGATTGGACATAATTTTTCTCCTTTCGGTGTAAATATTAAAATTTTCTATCGCTTTATATTGCAGATTTAATGCCAAAATGTAAGTCAAAGAAATAATTGGATTATTAATATGCTGCCCCTTTTTTACGTTAAAATATGTTGCAACTTGCAAGAGAACTGCTTATAGGAAAGGTGTCGAAGGAGCAAAAGTGGACCTGATTCAAAAATATCTGATGAAAGATATCGATGTCCTGCTAAATTGTATTGACGAGGCTATTTTAATCGTTGATCGTGACGCCAACATCCTGAAATACAACGAGACCTTCAGCAGACTGACCGATTTGATGGGCCGGTCGCTCGTCGGGATGAATCTGAAGGACATCGTGGCCAGCGGAATACTGAGAGAATCCGCGGCCCTCAAGTCCCTGGAAGTCAAGAAAAAAATTGACATGAATCTGACCTACGAAACCGGACAAACGGCTACGTGGACTTATATCCCGGTCTTCGATGAACGGGGTGAACTCGTTATGACCGTCGGAACCGGCAGGGACATGACAAAACTCGTGACTCTGGAAAAAAAGCTCAAAATTTCTGAAACGATCATATCCCAGTATGAGGGCAGAAACTTAAAGATGGCCGGGGACGCAGGCCAGGTGGAGATTATCTACTCCAGTTCCGTCATGCAGCAGGTCATCCGCCTGGGATGGAAAGCGGCCGCCACTTCTTCCCCCGTTTTAATCTGGGGAGAAACAGGCGTCGGCAAAGAAATCATGGCTGCTTTAATCCATCAGCTCAGCGCCCGCAGCGCCAAACCGTTCGTCGCCATCAACTGCGCCTCCATTCCCGATGAACTTCTGGAAGCGGAATTATTCGGATATGAAGAAGGTTCATTTACCGGTGCAAAAAGGAGCGGCAAGAAGGGCCTCCTGGAAGAGGCACATGAAGGAACGCTCTTGCTGGATGAAATCGGCGAATTGCCCCTGAAAATGCAAAGTAAATTACTGCGATTCCTCCAGGAGGGAAATTTCCAGAAGATCGGCAGCAACAAGACGCAAGCGGTGGATGTTCGCATCCTTTGCGCCACCAATCTCACCATGGACCAACTCATGAACAGCAAACAGTTCCGGCAGGATCTCTTTTACCGGATCGCTGTGATCCCGGTTTTCATCCCGCCGCTGCGTGACAGGCAGGAGGATATCCCGCCTCTGATCCTCCATTTCATTCAGATATTCAACACAAAATATAAAACGGACATCAAACTTCCGGCGAAGCTGATGAATCGACTGTATACTTATGAATGGCCGGGCAACGTGCGGGAGTTGAAAAATGTTATTGAGCGGATGGCTATCATGCATGCATCTCAGGAGTTGACTGAGGAAGATCTGGAACTGATCCTGAATATCAACCCCCGTCAAGCCAGCAGCGACCGGTCTCTTCCGGCGCCTGAACCCGCTATGCCCGTGCTGCCGCCTTCCCTGCCCAAGGCGATGGATCAGTTTGAGGAGAAATGGATCAGACAGGCGTATCAAATGACGGGCAGCATTGTTGGCGCCGCAAAATTACTGGGCATCAATCCGTCCACCATTCATCGCAAGTTAAAAAAAGGGATTCTTCGACTCGATTGATTCATGCGTTGTCCTTGCATCATGCAACAGGGCTCTTGCACGATGAATCAGTTCATTGTAAAGGTAGCGCTCATCACATCTTGATGTTGACATTATTAGCGCAGCGGCTCAGAGCAGATGAAAAACTTAAAATTTAAGTATTCAGTTTAAAGCGTATCCCGCTTCACTATTATAACACTACAAAGGATTTCACATGGAAAAAATCAGACTGGGTATCAGCTCCTGTTTACTGGGCAACAATGTCCGCTATGACGGCGGACATAAATTGGATAGGTTTTTAACCGATACGCTGGGAAAATACGTGGACTATGTGCCGGTTTGTCCGGAAGTCGAATGCGGCCTGAGTATTCCCAGACCTTCCATGCGCCTGGAAGGGCATCCGGACGCGCCGCGGTTAATGGTTACCAGCACCAGACAGGATCTGACCGAACGCATGGAAACCTGGGCGAAAAAACGCGTCACCGAACTGGAAAAAGAAGATCTCTGCGGTTTCATTTTTAAAAGCGATTCACCCAGCAGCGGCATGGAGCGGGTAAAAATCTACAACGAAAAAACCATGCCGGTGAAAAACGGCGTGGGACTGTTTGCCGCAATGTTCATGAAACATTTTCCGCTGTTGCCCGTGGAAGATGAAGGCCGGCTACACGATCCCGGCCTGCGCGAAAACTTTATTGAAAGAATATTCGCGCTAAAAAGATGGCGGGAAACGTTGAGCGCGAAAAATTTCAAAAAGAGCCTGATCGATTTTCACACCAAACATAAATTACTGATCCTCGCGCACAGCACCAAACATTATCAAATGATGGGTAAACTGGTGGCGGCGCAAAAAAACTTTGCCGGACCGGATATTCAAAAAGAATATCAGGCGTTGCTGCTGGAATCGCTTAAGGTGAAGGCAACACCGGCCAAACACGTCAATGTTCTGCAGCACATGATGGGATATTTTAAAGACCAATTGTCCGGCGATGAAAAGAAAGAACTGCTGGAATTGATTCATGCTTACCGCGACGGATATATTCCCCTTGTTGTGCCGGTGACGCTGATCAGCCACTACGTCCGCAAGTACGACGAGCCTTATCTTAAGGAACAGATATATCTGAACCCGCATCCTTCAGAGCTTCAGTTGAGAAACCACGTGTAAGTTGTCAAAATTTCAACTTGACATCCATTTATTCGCTGTGCTACGGAATTTCCAACTTTAAGAAACACGTGAGCCGACTATGTTCAAAACCGTTTCCAAAAACAACTGGTGGTGGCAGATTTCAAATGTCTGCCCATAATCTCGGGAAAATATGAGCATGGGCAGGGAAGCTTCTTCCCATGACTCTCCGGTAATAGTTAAAGCCATGGGAATACAATCCCGTGGCTTTCTTAATTTCAGGATCAAAATACTTTATTTGAAGGAGAAAGAATATGGAACAGGTAAAAGTAGTATTGCAGGACCGTGAGATACCCAAAAAGTGGTATAACATCATGGCGGATCTGCCTACGCCGATGAAACCGCCACTGCATCCCGGAACCGGTCAACCGGTAACCCCCCAGGATCTGGCGGCAATTTTCCCAATGAACATTATTGAACATGAGGCCTCCAACAAGCGCTGGATCAAAATTCCGGAAGAAGTCCTGCAAAAATATCTATTGTGGCGTCCTTCTCCTCTTTACCGGGCCTATAATTTCGAAAAACTGCTCAATTGCCCCGTCAAAATTTATTATAAAAACGAAGGCGTGAGTCCCGCGGGTTCACACAAGCCGAACGCCGCCGTACCGATGGCTTATTATAACAAGGTCGCGGGAACCAAGAGAATCACGACGGAAACCGGCGCCGGCCAGTGGGGCAGTGCCCTGGCCATGGCTACGCAAATGTTCGGTCTGGAGTGCCGTGTATACATGGTTAAAATCAGCTACGAACAGAAACCCTACCGTCGCCTGATGATGAACACATGGGGCGCGGAATGCATTCCCAGTCCCAGCACGCTGACGCAATCAGGCAGAGATTTTCTGGCCAAGTATCCCGATTCTCCCGGTAGCCTCGGCATCGCCATCAGCGAAGCCATCGAAGATGCGGTCACCAGCAAAATCAAAACCCATTACGCGCTGGGCAGCGTGTTGAATCACGTGTTGATTTATCAGTCCATCATCGGCCTGGAAGCGGAAAAACAGATGCAGAAACTCGGCATCTACCCGGACGTGGTTATGGGATGCTGTGGCGGCGGAAGTAATTTTGCCGGCATCGCCGCCCCGTTTGTGCGTGATAAAATTCACGGTAAAGATGTGAAAATAGTGGGCGCGGAACCGTCCTCCTGTCCGACCATGACCAAGGGCCCCTTTGCATATGACTTCGGCGATCTCGCTCAGAAAACACCGCTTCTGCCCATGTACACACTCGGCCATGACTATGTGCCGGCGCCGATTCACGCGGGCGGACTGCGCTATCACGGCATGGCGCCGATCATCAGTCATCTGGTCAAGGAAAAACTTATCGAACCCAGAGCCTACGATCAGTTGAAGACATTTGACGCCGGCGTCAAATGGGCCCGTTCCGAAGGTTTCATCCCGGCACCGGAAACCAATCACGTACTGGCAGCGGTTGTTGACGAGGCGATGCGCGCCAAAAAGGAAGGAAAGGAAAAAACCATTCTCTTTAACTGGAGCGGCCACGGTATCATCGATCTTGCCGCGTACGATGCTTATTTTGCAGGTAAATTGAAAGCTTATGAACTGCCCGGTCACGAGATCGAGCGAGCATTAAAAGCCATTAAAAATTTCCCCAAACCCTAGTAAACCCTGAGTAACAACAGATAAGGCCGTTGAGAAATTTATATCTTGACGGCCTTTCTTTTTTCAGTAAAGCTGAACCCCTTGAAAACACAACACGACAACAAAATGATCCGCTGCCCGAAGTTAGGAGACGAAATGACTTTTGCTTACTGTCTGCGTGAAGGAGGCAATCTTCCCTGTGTTCGAATCATCCGCTGCTGGTCTCCTGTTTTCGATATAGAATCTTTTTTGAAGGGGCATCTATCTGAAAAACGTTGGCTCAAGTTTATCAATACCAAAGCTCCGGACAAAATAACAAGCTTGATAGAACTGATTGAGGCGGCAAAAGCAAAAAAATGAAAACTCTGGATTTATTCGATCAGGGGAATTCCGGCAACGTCAAAGACGCAGCGCCGCTGGCTGAGCGGATGAGACCACAGAATATTTACGAATACATCGGCCAGAAGCATCTACTGGGTGAAGGATCTCTGCTCAAACGGGCGATCGAATCCGACAAGCTGTTTTCAATGATTTTCTGGGGGCCGCCCGGCTCAGGCAAAACCACATTGGCTCGAATTCTGGCCAATGAAACAAAATCAAAATTTGTCAGTTTCTCCGCCGTCCTTTCCGGCGTCAAGGAAATCCGCGCGGTCATTGACGAAGCCAGAGAATTGCTGGAGAGAAAAAGCATCAAGACCATCTTATTTGTCGATGAAATTCACCGTTTCAATAAAGCGCAACAGGATGCTTTTCTGCCGCATGTGGAAAGCGGCTTGATCACATTAATCGGCGCAACCACGGAAAATCCCTCTTTTGAAGTCATCGCTCCTCTACTCTCGCGGACACGGGTGCTGGTTTTAAAACCTTTTTCAGAAGAAAATCTCCTTGCTATTCTGGAGGCCGCCCTTAAAAACAAGCAAAAAGGCCTCGGCAATATCGATGTGAAAATTGATGCCAATGTTCTTCGCTATCTGGTCAGTCTGGCTGACGGCGATGCCCGAAGTGCGTTGAATAATCTTGAAGTGCTGGTATCCATGGTACAAAACCTGCCGGACGATCAGAGGGCAATATCGCTGAAATTCGCTCAGGATGCCCTGCTGAAAAAATCGCTTTTATACGACAAAGACGGCGAAGAACATTACAATTTGATTTCCGCCCTGCATAAGAGCTTGCGGGGCAGCGATCCGGATGCAGCTCTTTACTGGCTGGGGCGGATGCTGGCCGCCGGAGAAGATCCCCTTTATATCGCGCGGCGGATGATCCGCTTTGCTTCTGAAGACATCGGTAATGCCGATCCTCAGGCGCTGGTTGTCGCCGTTGCCGCCCAGCAGGCATTTCACTTCATCGGCCTGCCGGAAGGCGAACTGGCCCTGGCTCAGGCGGCTGTTTACCTGGCCACAGCGCCCAAAAGCAATGCTCTTTACGTCGGTTACGGCAAAGTTAAAAATACCATCAATACCAAAGGGTATTTGCCCGTGCCATTACACATCCGGAACGCTCCGACTAAATTAATGAAAGACCTGAACTACGGCAAAGATTACAAATACGCTCATGACTACGAAGAGAGTTATGTTCCGCAGGATTATTTGCCGGAAGAAATCAAGGGAGAGTTATTTTATCAGCCCAAAGGCGTGGGCTTTGAAAAAACAATTAAAGAACGACTCAATTACTGGCGAAATAAGAAAAAAGAAGGGGAAAAAGAATAAAGCGCCTAGAATCGCACTAAGTTTCGCATGTGGGATATCCCCATGTGCTCCGCACAAGGGACAATTCAACTTACCAATTTCAATGCGTTCTGCTTTTGAAATTGGAGTTTCATTGATTCGACTTATGTCTCAAACCGCACTTCGCTTGTTCTACCACGGCACTACGTGCCTGGTATAGTTCGGCTAACGCTTCGAACATCATTTCATTCGTTCTCAACGAGTCCTCACTATCAGCGAGTGTCAAATCCCGTTACGCTACGCTTCGGGGATAATTCCACTTGCGCTTCGAACTTCGCTAAGCTCGTTCTCAGCGAGTGTCATTAAAAAGTAAGGGAGGCTTGGTCGGAGCCTCCCTTAAACATGAAGAGTGAAGGTTTTTATACCTTCCAGGTTATTTTGTTGTCGGCTAATCATACCCGTTATTTTTCAGTCGACAATTTACCCGCCCGTATTTAAAGCATTTGCCGTACCAGAATTCTAAATATTTTACATAATATTAATATTATTGACAAAATATGTATATTAATGCCTTCTTCAGCGAATATCCGCGACTTGTTTAGCGGCAAAAAATGTCGAATCATTTTTGTTAATTTTTAAAAATCATAATAATTACAATTAATTAAGTTTTTTTGACGCTGTTTGTCCGGCATTCGACAAAATTGTCGGATAAAAAAGGATTAATCGTTGACTTTTCTTTCAAATAGCTTAAAATGACCGGCAAAATCAATTATTAAGGATAACAATGCGTCTTTTCAGAAAAAAAGACATCGTCGTTCATCGCAAAGCTCATAATTACAATGACCCCTTCCTTCAACCTCTGGCCGTGGCTATCGTCAGTGCAATTTTTGTCGCATTAATTCTGATTACAGGATTTCTCGAGCTTCGACGCAGCGAAAGCAACCTGATAGCCTTTATGGAAAATCAGGCTTTGAGCACTATCGGCGTTCTTCAGCGCTTAACGGAAGAGAATTTAAAAAGCATTATCGGCGTACCGGATAAGAACGCTCCGCATGAAAAAACGTCCGGTCGTGACGAAGCATCCTATTCTAAACAATGGGTTATCCAGGCTATTACCGAACTGGCCAAAGATTTGGATGAACAATGGCGAAAAGGGGACATGACCGATGAGTCCCTGCGTCAATTCGCATCGGACAATAATTTTTCGTATGTGGGGATGTTGAATGCTCAAGGAAACGCTGTCTTTCAGAGCGGCCCTTTGCAGAGAGACCTCCTTGAGGAAAACGAGCTTACGCACAAAGGTCGTAAATTGACCACGCTGGAACTGATATCGAAAATAGGAGAGAAACAAGGAGTAGGATTTATTGCATTAAGCCGTAAGGACAATACCGGAGCGGTGATCATTAGCCTGGACAAATCCGGATCCGTTTACTGGATTTTAAAAATTGCCGGTGAAAGGGGAATGGACAAGATCGGCGAAGGCCACGGCATCGTTTATATGCAAATCTTTAATGACCGGGACAAGCTGCTCAGCAGTGTCGGCCAGCCGGCCCCCGCTTTAAATCACAGAATCTTCAATCTAAAGGAAATTTTGTCCGGAAAAATAAAAATTGTCAGCCGGAAAGTGGATTATGCCGACAATAAAATTCTCGACCTGGCGGCGCCGTTGTATCTGGATAAAAAAATTGTGGGTATTGTGCGCATCGGCCTTGACCGAAACTCCATGGATAAGAGTCTTGTCGAAAATAGACAACATATTTTTGTTTTCTCGATATTTATCGTCCTGATCGCCTTGTTGTCCATGTGGCTGCTTTACCATGACCAGAACCGCCACCTGGCCGGCATTGTGGAAATGGAACGCCAATTGGAAAAAGCTGAACGGCTTTCTTCTCTGGGTCAACTGGCTGCCGGAGTAGCCCATGAAATACGCAATCCATTGAACGCCATCAGCATGGCCACCCAGAGATTGAAAAGAGATTTCGTCCCCTCCGACCCTCAAAAGGTTGACGATTTTCAGAATTTATCGGGCATCATCAGGGATGAGATTAAACGCCTCAATGGAATCATTGAAGAATTTCTTAATTTTTCCAAAAGCCGCCGCCTGGATTTCTGTAAATTTTCCATCACAGAACTGCTGCAAAAAATCGTTAGCCTGATGAAAGAAGAAGCCCTGTTGCGCGGAATTACCCTTGAAACAACCTGGAAACAGGAGTCCGTTCCAATCTCCATGGACGTGAACAAACTTCAGCAGGCATTTATCAATCTGATTAAAAACGCCATGGAATCCATAACGGCGGAAAAAGGCAGAATTGTGATTTCGGTGGACAAGGAAGGCAAAAATTACATCGTTGTAAAAATTTCCGATTCCGGTTGCGGCATGACCGAAGAAGAACTCGAAAAAATCTTTAATCCCGAATACACCACCAAAGAAAAAGGGGTGGGGCTGGGAATTCCACTGGCCTTTGAAATCATCCGTGGACACGGCGGTGATATCCGGGTAACCAGCCGGAAGAATAAAGGCACAACATTTGAAGTGATTCTTCCCCGGGAAAGATTGAATGAAGTTTCATAATCAAACAAGGATGACCATTTCATGCAAAAGCTGAGCATTCTGATTGTTGACGACGAAAAATCCCAGCGGGAACTGTTACGCGATTTTCTCCGAAGCGAAGGCCATACGGTCACAGAAGCGGATAACGGAGAAAAAGCAATCAAAATGGTTTTGGGCGGCCATTTCGATCTGATTCTTCTGGATTACAAAATGCCGGGGATGAACGGTCTGGAAGTGCTCAAAGAAGTCAAACGAATCAATCCGGAAATCGATGTGGTGATCATCACGGCATACGGCACTGTCGAGACGGCAGTGGATGCCCTGAAGGCCGGCGCCATTGACTATATCACCAAACCGATCGTGGAACTGGATGAACTGATTATTCTGGTCAACAGAATAGCGGAGCGACGACAACTCATCCAGGAGAACAGGCTGCTGAAGGATGACTTGAGCAAACACGGCATTACTGCAGATAAAATTATTTATCAGAGCCGGCAAATGGCGGAACTTATCAATCTGGCCGGCCGCGTAGCGCCCAGCAAAGCTTCCGTTTTGATTCAGGGCGAAAGCGGCACGGGTAAGGAATTGTTGGCGCGGCTGATTCATCAATTGAGTCCCCGTGCCGATAAACCGATTATTATTGTGAATTGCGTTGCACTCCATGAAAATCTGCTGGAAAGCGAGCTGTTCGGTCATGAAAAAGGCGCTTTTACCGGAGCGTCCTCGCGCCGCATCGGCCGGTTTGAAGAGGCCGACGGAGGCACGATCTTTTTAGATGAAATAGGGGAGCTGAGCCCGACCATCCAGGTCAAGCTTTTGCGGTTTCTTCAAGAACGTGAATTTCAGCGGCTGGGCAGCAATGTCAATCTCCAGGTTGACGTGCGGTTTATCAGCGCCACCAATCGCGACCTGGAAATACAAGTGGCAGAGGGAACTTTCCGGGATGATTTATTTTACCGTTTAAAAGTTGTTACGATGTCGCTGCCGCCGCTCAGAGAGCGCAAGGAAGATTTACCTGTCTTGATTGATTATTTTATCGATAAGTTTGCTAAAGAAAACGGCAAAAACATAAAAGGATTTACGGCTGAAGCCAGGGATTTACTTTTAAAATATGATTACCCGGGCAATGTTCGGGAATTAGAAAACATTCTGGAGAGGGCTGTCGTCATCGCACGCGAACAATACATTACCACCAATGATCTGCCGTTCAAATCTGATTTCCTGCTTGAAGATTCAGAAAAGAAACCTTTCGGCGCGTTAAAAGACTCTCTGGATGAATTGGAAAAAAAATTAATTATTGAGGCTATGGAAAAAACCCAGAACAATCAGACCCGGGCCGCCGATCTGTTGGGAATATCGGAACGGATGCTGCGATACAAACTCAAGAAATATGGTCTGAAGGGATGAAATGAAGCATGTCAAATACGAACGACCAGAATCTGTCGCAAATAATCATAAAATTGAAACCAAAATTAATATTCCTTTATATTTTTGTGCCAATTTTTTTTTTAGTCATGGCACATATTCTGGGTCAACTTGCTATTTTTAACATCATTCCATGTTTTCGCGGTTATGATTTATTCTCAGTGTTTTTTAACCTTGATGGAGAGGCAAATATTCCCACGCTTTACACTATTTTGGAATGGTTCCTTTGTGTCATTTTTCTGGTCTTAATTGCTTTTTTTGAGAGAAACACACAGTCCTCCCGTTATAGATACTGGTTGGGATTGGCGATAATTTTCAGTTTTCTATTGATCGACGAATTCATTTCCTTTCACGAAATTTCAGATCATATATTAGCTCTGTTTAATATAAAGATCGTGCTTTTCCCTACTAATGCATGGGTTCTTATTTACTTAGTTGTTCTTGCACCGATTTCTCTCGTTTATTTACGTTTCATGATTCATTTGCCTAAAAAAACAAAATATCTGTTTGTTTTTTCCTTTATCATTTTTATGCTGGGTGCCGCAGGAATAGAAGCGCTGGAATTGCGCCATGTGGAGATATACGGACAGGATAAATATTATTATCTATATTTTGTTATAGTAGAGGAAACATTGGAAATGATGGGTTTGTTGATATTTATTTATGCTCTGGCATCTTACCTGGCAAATGAGCTAGGGATATCGCAGATTAAAATACTGCCAGAGAAGATTTCGCACGAATCGACTGATAAATCGGCATAGCCGCTATCCTCATGCCTGCCCTGCTATCAAGCCCTTGTAACCCCTTGCGTTAAAGATTTATTCTCATACGCGCGTATTGTTCTTGAAATTTTTCAAAAGGATTAGGGGAAGGGCAAAGCCCTCTGATTATTTTTGCTGATATCTTGTTTTTAAGCGAAACAAAAAACGCCATAAGAAAGCTTTTTCCCCTGAAGAAAAGCTGTGAAAATTCATTGGCTAACCATAAAAAAGCCGCCTTTTAGGGCGGCTTTTTTATGGTTAGTTGAGTTGAATGACTAACAAGCTAAACGTTTTTTCATGGCTGTCAGGGCCTGAAAATGCTTTCTCTCCTCTTCGATAATCTTCTCCAGCGCATCGTGCTGTGCCGCAGGGACCATTTTTTTGATTTCGTGATAATAAAGAATGGAGTCCAGTTCCCTCTGAATGGCAAATTCCAGGGCAGATGTGGTATCCGTAACTTTGGCCAACTGTTTATCCATTATTTCCTTGGTGAAGATCAAATTATTATCAACGTACGCACGGAGATATTCGCCGAATTCCCCCTCATAACTTTCCTGAAGGTTGGATTTTTCCATACCGGCAAAAAGTTTTTCAAATGTTTTCTTATGAGCAACTTCCGCCTGCGCCAGCCCGGCAAAAAGCTTCTTTTCGTCTTCTTTCTTGGCAATCTGTTCGGCAAATTTATAAAAATTAACGCCGTTTTCTTCAATTCTGATAGCGACTTCCACGATATCGCTTGCTGCAAAAACACTCATCTTCATTGCCTCCTGATTCTTAAATAAATTCTGGGTAAATTTTGCATATTTTATGATTGAATGCAACAAAATTAAAACCAGTTCTTTTTTCTAAAATATCTCACCATGAACAGTGCGACAAGCAGCATGACGCCTAAAATTCCAAAATACCCCCAGCGCATGTCCAGTTCGGGCATGTACTTGAAATTCATACCGTATATTCCGGCGATGAATGTCAGGGGCATGAAAATTGTCGCAATGACCGTCAGAATTTTCATAACTTCGTTCAACCGGTTGCTGACGGTATCCAGATAAACATCCAGGATACCGGAAAGCATATCCTTGAATGTCTCCACGGTATCGATGATCGCGATGGTGTGATCATAGATATCCTTGAAGTAGACAACCGTTGTTTTGTTAATCAGCGCCGAATCCGACCTCTCCAGTGCGCTGATAGCTTCCCGCAGGGGCCACAGCGATTTGCCCAGCAGAATCAGTTTTCGTTTGAGCATGTGAATTGCCTGGAGGGATGAGCTATCGGGCTGTCTGATCAGATCGTCTTCGAGAGCTTCAATTTTTTCCTCCAGATTTTCCAGAATAACAAAATAATTATCGACAATATTATCCAGCAGGGCGTGGGCAAGATAATCTGTGTTTTCCTTTCGTATTCTGCCCTTGTTCTGACTGATTTTTTCCCGGATTGATTTGAAAAGATTGCTTTCTTTTTCCCGAAAAGAGAGAATGAAATTTTTCCCCAGAATGATACTGATCTGCTCGAAAAGCAAACTGCCGTTTTCCTGATCATGAAAATTTCTGGCCACGAGGTAAATATAGCCTCCGTAATCTTCCATTTTCGGACGCTGAGCCGTATTTAAAATATCTTCGAGAACAAGCGGGTGCAACCCGAAAATTCTGCCAATTTCTTCGAATAATTGTATGTCCGTTAATCCGTCAACATTCAGCCAGGTGATGATCTCTTTATCTTTATCCGCCTGGAAATCCTTCAGGCTTTCCAGGTCCTTTGCTTCAAAAAAACCTTCATTGTATTGCATGAGAGTGATTTTTGATTTTTCGGCATACGGACTGCCGATGTGCACCAGACTTCCGGGCGCAAGACCCGTTTTTCTGGATCTTTTGTGATACTTGGACGTCATGTCTGCCTCATTTAAGAAGAAGCCTTTTGTTTCACCTTAATCTGCACCCGGGCAGCCGGCGATTGTCCCTCCGGTAAAGCAACACCGATGGGAAGCACGATTTTTGTATCAACCGTTGTCGTGGATAAAATTCTCTTTAGATCAACCGGTTCCGTTTCTATTTTGATTTGATCCGGATCCGTCTGTGCACTGATCAAAACCCGAACTTTGGACGGCGCTACACTTAACCGCTGCAGCGAAAGATGATGGGCCAGAGCATTTTGAGTGTTGACATGAACAGGGAATGTCCAGGGAATACGTTTGGAGGCCGTTACGTGAATTTTGGCGGGAACAATATCCGCAATGGTCAGATTGGATGGAACATTAATCATGTCGGCGCTCAGGTTGAATTCGCGTTTTTTGTCGGCGATACCCGATAGATCCAAGGATAATTTCAAAGAGCGTTCGTCAAGCAGACGAAACGCCTGCTCCGGACCTTTCAGCACGACCCGGGCATCGGTGACCTGCATTTCATCGATCTGCCAGTTGCGCGGAATATTTTTGTACTCAATGGGAACAATAAAATCCCGCCGTACAATGTCCCTCTGATAGCCGAACGCCATCCACAAAATACAGGCCATCGCTATTGCAATAACTTTTTCCAGTGTGTTTTCTTTAAGCCAGTTCAACGCGGGATGCGATTTTTTCGTCGGCGTGTTGCGGATATAAAACTGTTCCAGCGTTTCATGCAGGACGGCCGCGCTGGGCACCACCGTAAGATTTTCCATGTAGGCCAGAGAAATGGTCCCTCGTTCTTCGGATACCACAACGCATATGGCGTCGGATCGTTCGGAAAGACCGAGTGCCGCGGTATGACGCAATCCCAAATTGGAATATTTTGAGGTATTGGCGGAAAGCGGCAGATGACAGCCGAATTGACTGATCCTGTTGTCTTCTATAATGACGGCCCCGTCATGGCCGACGGAATGCGGATCAAAAATGCTTTCCAGCAGAGCCCCGCTGACCACGCCATCCAGTTTGGTTCCTCCGTTGATGTGCCTTTCCAGGGGGTCATTGCCCCGCAGAACAATCAAAGCTCCTGTTTTTTTCTTGGCTAGGTTTGCCGCAGTCTGGGCAATGATTTCCGCCGTGCTTTTCAAGCCGCTGATCTCCGGAAATTTCTTGCCGAGGCTTCCCAGCATCGCCAACCTTTCAAAAAAGCGACGGAGATCTTCCTGAAAAATGACCACCAGAACAAAAAGCAGAATAGCAAAAAAGCTCTGCAGAACAATAGTGGTGAGGTAAAGCTGAAAAAAGCGCGCCGCGATATAAACGCCGCCTAACAGTATGATGCCGATGAGTACGAAACGGGACGCCCGTGTTTTAAACCAGGTCAAAAGAGCAAAGATCATGATGGCGATGATCATCACATCCAGAACATCCTGCACCCGGATGCTCTTCACGGCGGATAAAAAGGATTCCAGTAACATCATAAATTTCTTCCCGATACGCCAATTTTGCAAGGCTTGGAAAACTTATATAAAAATAAACAAACACGTGTCAAGCAGGATTAATAATCTTCTGTTGACAATGCCCCCTTTTATCTCATATCTTTGCCGCCATGAAAAAAATACGTCGCAGTCTCAAACCCGCGGGAGGTTCAACGACCAGAGTAAAACCGCAACGGGAAAATGTTTGGTGCGAAAGATACGGTTATTTTATCGATCTGGATGCGTGCCGCGCCCGTTCCATGCAAAACAAGGCCTGTCGCCGTTGTTTCCCCTCCCTGATCCAGGTGCCGCTGCCTTTCTGATGCAAGCTAACAGATTGTTATGCTTTTAAAATTCACAATCCCTCTCCGCTGCGCTTCGGGGATAATTCGACTTGCGCCTCTAACTTCACTTCGCTCGTTTTCGGCGAGTCTCATTAAAATCTATTGACAAGTCATTTTCTTGCTGTTATAGGAATCCCACATTGAGATTGGAAATTAATTTATGAAAACAACAGTAAAAACCTTAATGCTTAACAACTGGTGGTGGAACCTCAAAGGGAGGGATTTCCGCCGCTGATCCTTTTTAATTAAAGTCAAAGCCGTGGAGTGCCTCCGGGACCTTCACGGCTTTTTTGTATCTACAGATTGAAGCCGTGAATAGATTTCACGGCTTTAGTCGTTTTAGGGAGAATTTTTATGTACCAACCGAATTTTGCAGAATTTGAAAAGTTAGCTCAAAAAGGAAATCTGATTCCGGTCTATCGGGAAATCCTAGCCGATGTGGAAACGCCTGTTTCCGTTTTAATGAAACTTCGGAAAAAAGACCATGTATTCCTTCTGGAAAGCGTCGAGGGCGGCGAGAAATGGGGATGCTATTCGTTTTTGGGAACGGACGCCAGCGTGGTTTTCAGAGTCCAGGGCGATAGAGTTATCATTGATGAAAAAGGAAATGTGACAACCCGCCACCATCATGGCGGTCCTTTGAATTTTCTCCGTGAGTTGCTGAACCGCTATAAACCGGTGGCGCTTCCCGGCCTGCCGCGTTTTTACGGCGGCGCGGTAGGGTATCTGGGTTATGAGATGGTGCGCTATTTCGAAGAACTTCCACCCAGTCCGCCGGATGATCTGAATCTGGATGATGCTGTTTTTATCATCAGCGATTCCCTGATGATTTTCGACAACGTGCGTCACACCATAAAAGTTGTTGCCTGCACTTTTACTGAAGATGAGGAATCGCTTGAAGCAGGCTACGCAGCATCATGCCGGAAAATTGAAGAAATGATTGAAATCATTTCAGCATCCGCATCGCACAAGATAGCCGCAGCAACAGAAGGTGACGTCAATTTTCAATCCAATATGACCTGTCACCAGTATAAAGACGCCATTGAAAAAGCCAAGGAATATATTGCGGCGGGCGACATCATTCAGGTCGTGCTGTCTCAGCGTTTCGAAACCGAATATTTAAACAGCTCCATTGATTTGTACCGCGCACTGCGTTTCATCAATCCGTCGCCGTACCTTTTCTTTTTGAAGATGGACGATCTGACGCTGATTGGCTCTTCACCCGAGGTGATGGTCCGCAAAGAGGACGATACCATGGAGTTGCGCCCGATTGCCGGGACAAGGCCGCGTGGCAGAACGGAACAGGAAGACCGCGCGCTGTCCGATGAACTGCTGTCCGATGAGAAAGAGCGTGCGGAGCATGTCATGCTGGTGGATCTGGGACGCAACGATCTGGGACGCGTGGCGCAAACCGGCAGTGTTCAGGTCAATCAATTCATGATGGTGGAGAAATATTCGCACGTCATGCATCTGGTTTCCAATGTGCGCGCGCAGTTGACCAAAGGCAAAGATGCTTTCGACGTTCTTTCAGCAACCTTTCCGGCAGGCACCCTAACCGGTGCACCGAAAGTGCGAGCGATGCAAATCATCAGCGAACTGGAGAAAGTCAAACGGGGACCTTACGGCGGAGCCGTCGGTTACTTCAGTTTCAGCGGCAATATGGATTTCTGCATTACCATCAGAACAATGATTCTGAAAAACGGCAGAATTTACGTTCAGGCCGGAGCGGGCATTGTGTATGATTCCATCCCCGAATCGGAACATCAGGAATCGCTCAACAAAGCCCGCGGGATGCTGCAGGCCATAAAGCTTGCAGCAGGAGGATTTGAAATCAGTACCAATCAGGCATGATTAGCATAAGACCATGTAAGCTTTCAAAAATTCATATCTTAATATTTGAAAGCAATTTGGTTTAAAAACGGCCGGCAGGAGAAATAAATATGATTTTAATGATCGATAATTACGATTCCTTTACATTCAACATCGTTCAGTATCTGGAACAGATGGGCGAAAAAGTGAACACTTATCGCAATGACAAAATAAAAACGGATGACATCAGGCGTCTTCAGCCGAGAGCGATTTTTCTTTCGCCCGGTCCCTGTTCGCCCGCCGAGGCGGGAGTAACGGTTGAGGTTATACGGAAATTTTATCAGGACGTTCCCATCATGGGCATCTGCCTGGGACATCAGTCCATCGGTTACGCGTTCGGCGCCACAGTATCGCGCGCCGGAAGAATCATGCACGGGAAAATATCTCATGTAAAACACGACGGTCAAACTATCTTTGCCGGACTGCCCAATCCTTTCCCCGCCGGGCGGTATCATTCCCTGATTGTCTATCCGGAAACGCTGCCTGACTGTCTGGAAATCAGCGCACTGACGGACGAAGGCGAGATCATGGGATTACGGCACAAAAAATATCCGGTGGAAGGCATTCAGTTCCATCCGGAATCCGTTCTGACACCGCAAGGAAAACGCATCATCAGAAATTTTTTAATATATACGAAATAATAAGGAGCGACGATCATGATTAAAGAAGCAATCGAAAAAGCCACGATGAAAACGGATTTGCCGGAAGCGGAAATGATGGCCGCGATGGATGAAATCATGGAGGGAGTTGCTACCCCCGCGCAAATAGCCTCGTTGATCACAGCGCTGCGCATGAAGGGAGAAACCGTGGAAGAAGTCTCGGGCGCAGCACGCATCATGCGCCAGAAAGCCACTCGTATTAATGCCTGTTCTTCAACTATCATCGACACCTGCGGCACCGGCGGCGACAAGCTCAATACGTTCAATATTTCCACGACGGCGGCCTTTGTTGCAGCTGCGGCGGGACTGACCGTCGCCAAGCACGGCAACCGGGCCGTTTCCAGCGGCTGCGGCAGCGCCGATGTTCTGGAAGCGCTTGGCGTGAATATCAGCGCCGACCAGGAAATAGTTGAAGAATGTGTTCAGCAGATCGGCATCGGATTTCTATTTGCCCCCAAACTCCACGGCGCGATGAAATACGCCATCGGTCCGCGGCGGGAAATCGGCATTCGAACCATTTTTAATATGCTGGGCCCGCTGACCAACCCGGCGGGAGCTACAGCCCAGTTGCTTGGCGTTTACGATGCAAAACTTACAGAAATGTTCGCGCATGTTTTAAAAAACATGGGTACAAAAAAAGCGTTTGTCGTTCACGGACTGGACGGACTGGACGAAGCCACCATTACCGGAGAGACGCGTGTGGCCGAACTCCGTGACGGGATTGTCCGGACATATAATATTAATCCTGTTGATTACTTCGGACGGCTGGATTCCCTGGAATCCATTCGCGGCGGCGATCCTTCGGCCAATGCCCAAATTACCCGGGATGTGCTCTCAGGCAAAAACGGTCCCTGCCGTCATGTTGTCCTGCTGAATGCTGCCCTGGCGATTGTTGCCGGAGAAAAGGCGAAAGACATCAAGGAGGGGTTGGCGATTGCAACCGACTGCATTGACGGCGGCGCAGCCGTTAAAAAGCTGCAAGGACTGATCGAAATGAGCAACAGTTAGCGATACTCGCTGAGCGCGAATGCAATGACGCGCGAAGCGTTAGCGGAACTATCCCAGGCGCAAAGTAACCTGAAGGTCACTATAGGCACACTGAAACTTGCTGAACGTAAAAAGACTCGAATTCCAGAAACGTTGTGAACTGAAATTCGCAAATCGAATTATCCAATAACCAAAGGCTATTGGAAACTATCCCAGGAGCAGAGCGACGTGGAAATGCTCGACAAAATTATTGAAACAAAAAAAGAAGAAGTGGCGCAACTGAAAAAAGAAACAACAGAGGCGCAACTGAAAAAAGAAATTGCCGGATTTGCCCCCTGCCGGGATTTCAAAAAGGCGTTAACGAGCAGCGACTGCAACATTATCGCGGAAGTCAAGTGCGCCTCACCATCACGAGGCCGGCTGGTCACTGATTTCGATCCTTTGAGGATTGCGCGGATTTATGAACAAAATGGTGCGGCGGCGATTTCCATGCTCACCGATGAAAAGTATTTTTCCGGACACAAAAATTATCTGAAGCAAATAAGGCCAACCGTACAATTGCCGTTATTGCGGAAGGATTTTATTGTTGATCCCCTCCAGATTTTTGAGACGCGGATAATTGGAGCTGACGCTGTTTTGCTTATCGTACGGGTGTTAGGAGAAAAACTTGCTGATTTCATTTCGCTCTCCGGGGAAGTTGGCTTAAGCCAACTGGTGGAAGTCCACTCTCAGGAAGAACTGGATTTAGCGCTGGCCGCCGGCGCGGAGATTATCGGTATCAATAACCGCGATCTGGACACATTTATTACGGATATCGAAACCAGCGTCAAACTCAAAAAGCGGATTCCGGAAAACAACCTTGTCGTGGCGGAAAGCGGCATCCGGAAAAGAAAAGATATTGAATTATTGATCAAAGCGGGAATTAAGACCTTTTTAATCGGTGAGCATCTCGTCACGGCGCCGGACATCGGCAAGAAACTGCGCGAGTTGAAAGGAGAGAGCTGAAGTGACTCAAGTAAAAATCTGCGGCATAGCCAGTAAAGGAGATGCTTTCGCTGCAGTAAATTGCGGCGCGGATGCGTTGGGCTTTATTTTTTATCCGCCCTCGCCCCGCTATATAAAACCGGATGATGCAGAAAAAATTATCCGTGTTTTGCCGGATAAGGTTGTGAAGGTGGGAGTATTCGTGAATGAACAACCGAAAAATATAAAAAAGCTGGTCGAAACCTGCGGACTCGATATGATTCAACTGCACGGAGACGAATCGCCCGACGATTGCCGTCTTTTCCCGTCGCAGGTATTGATTAAGGCGGTTGAGTTAAAGAACGAATTTGATTTAACCCCCGCCTGCGCCTATCCTGTGGCGGCCATCCTGGTGGACAACCGTCATGCCGGACGTTACGGCGGCACCGGTAAAAAATCCAACTGGGACTTGGCCGCTGGCCTCAGGGGTAAAATACCGCTGATTTTATCCGGAGGACTCAACGCCGAAAATGTTGCCGACGCTTTGAAAACAGTCACTCCGGACGCTTTGGACATCAACAGCGGAGTGGAAGCATCGCCGGGGAAAAAAGATCATCAGAAGCTGGCCCGTATCTTTGACACCATCCGGGCCTTCGATACAAAGCATGAAAATTTTCAATCCATTTTTAAAAAGAGGGACACATGAAGAATACATTGCCTGACAAAAACGGCCATTTCGGCATTTTCGGCGGACGCTATGCTGCCGAGACGCTGATGCCCGCATTAATCGAGCTGGAAAAGGCTTACAAAATCGCACAAAAGGACAGGGGCTTCGAGAAAGAGTTTGAATGGTATCAGAGGGAATATGCCGGACGCGTCACGCCACTTTACTGCGCAAGAAGAATGTCGGAATCTTTACGCGGCGCGAAAATTTACCTGAAGCGCGAAGATCTGAACCATACCGGCTCCCATAAGATAAACAATACGCTGGGGCAGGCGCTGCTGGCGCGCCGGATGGGCAAGAAGAAAGTCATCGCGGAAACCGGCGCGGGACAGCACGGTGTCGCCACGGCGACAGTCGCGGCGCTCTTCGGAATGGAATGCAAAATATTTATGGGCGAAGAGGACATCCGCCGGCAGGCGCCCAATGTTTTCCGGATGAAGACCCTGGGCGCGGAAGTCGTGCCGGTGAAAAGCGGCACCGCCACGCTTAAAGACGCGATGAACGAAGCCATGCGCTACTGGGTATCTTCAGTGCGTGACACATTTTACGTGATCGGCACAACGGCCGGGCCGCATCCTTATCCGGGGATGGTACGCGATTTTCAGTCGGTCATCGGCAAAGAAACGAAAAGGCAAATCATGAAATTCGAAGGCCGATATCCCGACGTGATGATCGCCTGCGTGGGGGGCGGCAGCAACGCCATGGGCACTTTCTACCCTTTCCGTAATGAAAAAAATATTGCCATGTATGGCGTGGAAGCGGCAGGTCATGGCATGAATACGTCTGAACATTCGGCCAGCATCAATGGCGGCAAAGCCGGCGTTCTGCATGGAAATAAAACCTATCTCCTTCAGGACGCACATGGACAGGTGCGCGATGCCTATTCCATTGCCGCCGGCCTGGATTATCCCGGTGTGGGTCCCGAGCATGCCTATTTTCATGCTACGAAAAAAGTCAAATACGTAACGATAACGGATAAGGAAGCGATTAAGGCTTTTTCATTTTTGTCGCTGAAGGAAGGCATTATTCCCGCGCTGGAGAGCGCGCATGCGATCGCCTACGCGATGAAACTGGCGCCCAAAATGACTAAGAATAAAATTATTGTGATTTGTCTGTCGGGGCGCGGCGACAAGGACGCTCAGACGATTATCGAGAAGGGGGTTATGGGCTGATGAAACCAATTGAAAATAAATTTTCGGAATTACGCGCCAGAAATGAAAAGGCACTGATTGTTTATTTAACGGCAGGCGATCCGTCGCTTGATATTACAAAGCAACTAATCTTTGCTCTGGAAAAATCCGGAGTGGACATCCTGGAAATCGGCGTACCTTTCTCCGATCCCACGGCCGACGGGCCGGTTATTCAGGCGGCGGCTCAACGCTCGCTCAAAGCCGGGACGACTTTGAAAGGTGTGCTGAAAATGGTTGCCGACGTGCGCAAGACCTCCGATATTCCGATTGTCCTTTTCGGTTACTTCAATCCCATCTTTGCCTACGGTGTGAAAAACTTTGCTCAAGCTGCCCGGCATGCGGGCGTGAACGGCGTGCTGGTTGTTGATCTGCCCTATGAAGAAGCAAAGGAGCTCCGAGATTACACGGATGCTGTCGGTATGGATTTTATTTCTCTCATCGCTCCCACCACGGATAAAGAAAGATTAAAAAAGATTGCCTCGAAAGCTTCAGGATTTCTCTACTACATTTCCATCACCGGGATCACGGGCACAGCCGCGCCAAAGATCGGCAATATCAAAACGGAAGTGAGCAAAATCCGTAAAATAACTAAATTGCCGATAGCCGTCGGTTTCGGAATATCCCGACCCGAACAGGCGCGAGAAATTGGACGTTTTGCCGACGGTGTTGTCATCGGAAGCGCGGTTATACGTCTGATTGACGAAAACAAAAATAACGGCGACTTGTCAAAGATTCTTTCCGATTACATCAGCAACATTAAAAAAGAATTACGATAATGAAAGCAGATTGATCTCATCAGTTTTTTCTTGTTTTTCATGTAATAAAATATTACGAATTTGCACGTTAATTTAATTTCGATCTTTTCCGTTGAGCAAAGCATTGAGAGGGTTGCTTTTGAAAAATCCCCATCTAAAAATTCTTTTTCTGAAATGGCTGCCACCGAAACATGTCATGAAATTAACGCTGGTCTGGTTCTTACAGGCAACGGCAGTTATCGGATATGTCAACTATACATATGATGGATATTTCATGCGCTTGTTCATGCATTGGATCATTGTGTGCTTGCTGTTGATCGTATTAATGATTCCGTTTGACTTAAAATCTTTCAAAATTGTTCCTTCCGTCGTCAGGCGAATTACCCTGGTGCTCATTCTGAGCTTTGTTCATTATTTCCTGCTTTGTTTTTACGTTATGACCATATTGGGCTATAAAAGCTGGAGCGGTCCTTTTACGTTTGAATTATTGAGCGCCTATTCGGGACATATCGATGTGCTGCTGAATATTTACGGATTGTCTGTTGAAGCGGCGATCATTATTTTCTTATTTATATGGCTGTTAATATTCGCAGGATATTACTATTACAGCGGTGTTGCGGCGGAAGAATTTACCGCAAATGAAAATGACGCAACACAACCTCATTCCCGATGGCCGGTTCTGGTCTTATTCCTCGTGATGATATTTGCAATCGTGTATTCAAACAGTTACAAAAGCTGGCAAATGAGCGAACCTTTGCACATCGCCTGGCTTAACGGGCATGGTTGTTTGAGACAAGCTCCGCAGGGAATATTCAACAAACGTCCTTTGTCCGGAGAAAAACAGTCAACAACATCAGCGGAGCCGTATGAAGGAATAACTCCCCGGCCGCTTGTGCTTATCACAGTCGATGCATTGCGCAGCGATCAAATGGGTGTGTATGGGGCTCCCCGGGAAACCACGCCTTTCCTCTCGCACTTATGGCGCGGAGGAAAACTTCGTCGAATCGATAATGCATATTCAATTTGCACCACGTCGTTTTGCGGCATGATAGGCATATTGTCGTCCAAATACTGGCACCAGTTAAACGAGCCCCCTGTGAATCTGGCCGATGTGCTCAAAAAGTACAATTATCGTAACAGCTTTCTTTTAAGCGGCGACACGACGAATTTTTTCGGTTTACGCCAGGTCTTGGGTTCCCATATTGATCTTTTTTGCGACGGATCCATTGAACCGAAAAAATATGCAAACGATGATCGATCCGTTTTAGGCTGGTTGCAAACATACAACTGGAAATCGGCGGACCGTACGTTTCTTTATATTCATCTGATGTCCGCACACATCATCGGTTTGCGCGATCCGCGTTTCAAAAAATGGCTGCCTGACAAAGAATGGGATATTCCAAAACTATTTTATTCGCAGCGCGCGTATCAAAACAATTATCATAATGGTGTTCTTCAGGCTGACAACACGATCAGACAAATTTTCGAGATTCTGGATCGGGAAGGTATGTTACAACGCGCATTAATCGTCATTACTGCCGATCATGGTGAGTTCCTTGGAGAATTCGATAATTTCGGTCATGGTTTCGAGCCTTTCGAACCCATGGTGCGTATCCCCATGCTAGTCTATGATGGACTGCAATCCAACTATCCTGAACGCTCGCTGTCCAGCCAAGTTGATGTTGCCCCTACCATGTTATATGCAATTGGCGCCGCAATACCAAAAGATTGGTCGGGCATTCCTTTTCAACTTGCAGCGCCGCGCAAGGCGGTTTACACCGCCTGTTATGACGTTTCAGGCGTCGTGGCTGATATCGGCGGACAACGTTTTAAGTTTTTGCAAAAACGGAAAGGCGGCAAGGAAATGCTTTTCGACCTGGATACACAAAAGGCAGAATCTATCAATCTTGCCGCAAAACCGGACATGCGAAAAATTCTTGCGTCGATGCGGGAGCTTAATCAATTAACGCAAAAATCAAAATAGCGATGATGCAAAAAACAAAATGGTTTATGGCAAGATTTATTTTTTTAACAGCGGCAATGGGAACTGCGCTGTCGGGCGGTCTGCTAGGCTATGTTTTGTGTCCTCTGTTCTCATGGTACTTTTTTAAAGACCTAAATTTTATAAAATATCATCACTATATCATCCGCCTTGTTTTTGCTTTTTGGCGTCAGGTTGTCGAACTGCTCTATAATCCGGATTACCGGGAAATGTTTTACATCCCATGGACAGATCCACCAATCAATGCTCCCGATCCCAAACGTGTTCGTGTCCGCGCACTGTGGCAGCATAGTGATAAAGGTTGCGGGTTGTGCAACAATTGCTGCACAAGAAGAGCGTGTCCTCTTCATGATATGAAACACAATCAATGCAAAAGTTATGGTTCTTTTTTCTGGCGTTATTTCAATTGCGGACGTTATCCGGAAAACACCAAACAAATTCATTATTACGAGTGCAAAAAATGGGAAAGGTATAACTGCCTGAGCGAAAACGAATAAAAAATGTTATTAATATTTAATATGAATCACTTCCGGGATATTTCGCAGGCGCAATGCCGGAAAATTAATCGCTCTTATCGGGCCAGGAATACGCGGGCGGACGATTCTCAAAAACCGCTCCGTCCGGCATAACTTCCACGTCTTTGCCGTCGATCCGTTTGATTTTAGTCAGTATGGCCGGTACATTGCGTTTCCGGACGCGCGCAATCACTTCCGCCACCGTTTTGCAATTTTTGATATTCTCGAGGGTCATGATCTGCGGCAAAACCATATCCAGCCGGCCCTGCTCATATTGCCTTATCGCCTCAGCGGGACGAACCCAGACATGATCGGTCAATTCGACGCCGTCATGAATGACGGCCTGATCGGACGGAATTTCCGTCACAAAAAAACGAACATCATAGCGTTGGGGAAAAGGTTCCGGTGTAATCCAGTGCGAAAAATAATAAAGTCTGTCCAGAGGCAGAAGAAGCTCTTCGGTTGCCAGCATTTCAATAAAACGCATTTTACCGCTGATGAGCGCTTTGCGGTGATCGCAAAAGCGCTGCCGTTCATTTTCCGCTCTAATCGTCACGGGTGAACCGTCTTTTTTCTGCGCCAGCAAAATGCCCACCTCTTCAAATGTTTCGCGGATACCGGCCACCCATGCCCCGAGCGCCTGCTCCGGGTAACGCATGTCGGACAGGATTTTGGACGCGGCAAGACGATCCATGCCCACAATGAAACGTTCCATGCCGTCGGCAAAATCATCATTTTCCAGACCTCCGCCGGGGAAAACATAATACCCCGGCACAAAACTGCTTTTGCGGTTTCGTAAAACCATCAGAACTTCAATGCCTCTTACCGAAGCATCCGGACAGGAACGTAGGAGCACGACGGTCGAAGCATCGGCGGGAATAACTTTCATATTTTAACACCTTTGAAAAGGACAACCGGTTCCTCGTTACAAATTGAACACAGGGGCCGCTGTACTTTTGTCTCTTTTTTATTTGCTCGATTGAATGGGGATCCCAGTCGTAACCCCAGATGGAACTGCCCATGGGCATTTTGTAACTGCGCCGATCCGAATAAGACGGATAGCGCCGGTTGCCGCCTTCTTCCGGCAGGAAATTCGCGGGAAACTGCGGTGGCATCAGGCCGTGCCGCCGGGCTTCCTTCTCCAGCCACGCGCGGTCGTCGGGATGCGCGATTGAAATCAGCGCGCGGGCGCGTTCGTAGCCGTTGAGGCCCCGAAGATTGACCATGCCGTATTCCGTGCAGACGTATTGGGCAAACTGTGCGGGCACGTCCACCACCGATCCTTCCGGCAGGAAGGGAACAATGCGCGGCGTGTTGTGTTTGCTGCACGACGTCATGGCCGCAACACTGCGACCGCCTTTGGACTGGGCTGCAAAAATGATGAACTGGAAAAATCCACCCGTGCCGGAAATGGGACGCTTGCCGTAAAACGAACAGGTCATTTGACCCAGCAAATTCACGGCAACGGTGTTGTTGATGGCGATCATGTTGTCGACGCGACGCAGCACATCGAGATTATTGGTGTAATCGATATCGTAAACCGCCAGCGCTTGATTGCGGTGTACGGTTTCGTAATACCACTTCACATCCACGGGAAAAGCGAACGTCCAGACGCTCTTGCCCTGATCCAGCCTCTTGTACGCGTTGGTCACCTGCCCCGATTCGATCATTTTAATCAGACCGTAATTGAGCATTTCCGTATGGATGCCCAGATATTTGAAACCCGCGTCCGCCATGGCGGCCACGCACGCCGAGGGAAGCGATCCGATGCCCAGTTGCACGACATCGCGGTCGCGCATGATGGTCATGATGTGGCTGGCGATTTCCTGTTCCATCGGCCTTGCGACAATGCCCTTTTCATTCATCTGCGGCCACTTGTATTTTTCGCAGTCCACCTCCACCCAGTAATCGATATCGTCAATGTGAATGGTATTGAAACGGCAACCTTTCGCCCAGGGGTAATCGGCTCTGACTTCAAAAACGATTTTCTTTGCCGTCTGCTTGAAGATGTTGCTGCTGTTGGTCCCATAGGACATGTTGAAATAACCGTGATTGTCCGGTGCGGTCGCCGCGTTAAACCACCAGTCGATACCGCGGTTTTTCCGCTCGCCGTTGGCGAACCGGTAATGATGCGCCCAGATGCCGCCCGCCCAGCCCCACGGCGTCCAGCTGGTTACGTCGTTATCCTCCCGCGCCTTGCGGTTCCAGGGGAAAAAGAAATGTTCATGCACGCAGTGGTACTGCTGCATCGGATCGATCTCCTGCAATTCCGGATGCGGATAAAAGTTGCCGGCAAGCCAGAACTCGATGTCGTGAAGATCGCTTTTCCCTCCGCCCAGACGCTTGGCGACCGCTTCGGTGCAGGCAGTGGAATCACCGCCGACCGCGCCGTGATTAATCCAATCGCCGGACTTGACCATTTCGGCAATCTGCTTGGCTGTTCTTTTTTTATCTCGGATCTTCTGCTGTATCGGTGTCGTCATAGCCTTCTCTCTTACTTTATTTACACTGCCATTTAATCTTGCAATGTCTCCATCAACCGGCTCAGGGTGCAGACATTCAACACCAAGAAGGTCATTGAGCCTTTTTTATAATATAAATAACAAGTTGGCGGAAAGTCTTACACTAGCCACGGAATTTTAGCAAGACGATTCAGCCTGATTACTTCATTATTGATGAACGGACGTGACGACTGACCTCCCGGCGTGGTGGCATCTTGCAAACATTGAACTTCAGATCAAGGAATATCATTTCTGACTTCTGCAAATATCATATAACAGATTGCATTTCTGCTCGCAGGCCTGTTTCACTCCGATGGTTGACGGACAATCATAATTGCATACTGTCTGATCGATCTTGCATTTCGCTTCGGTGCACGACAGACAGAACATTGCCAGCATCGTGAATAATACGATTGTGACCGTTTTACAGATTCTGTAATGCATATTCATTCCTCCTTCCATGACGTCTGTGTGAAGTATAACAAAAAAGATGCAAAAGGGGTAATTCGGAATTGCTGTCCCGAATTACCCCCTCATTGTTCACACAATTTTTTAGGCTATTCTTTATACATCTCCTCGATACGGTCTTGGTAATTAGCCAGAACGATCTTGCGCTTGATCTTGAGCGTAGGCGTCAGTTCGCCGCTTTCCTGGCTGAATGCGTGGTTAATGAGAGAAAATCGTTTGATCTGTTCCACGCGACCCAGCGGTTTGTTCAATTCATCGATGGTCTCCTTGTATTTCTGGACAACCTCCGGATAGGCGATCAGTTTTGTCGGATCGGTCTCGTTGATATTTTTCGATTTGGCCCATTTAATCAGTTCGGTGAAACAGGGCACGATCAGGGCAACGAGGTATTTTTTCTGGTCGCCCATAATGGCGATCTGCTCGATGAGCGGATGCATGACAAATGCGCCCTCGATGACCTGAGGTGACACATTTTTGCCGCCCGCGGTAATCAAAATATCTTTTTTGCGATCGGTGATCGTCAGATAACCGTCTTCGTCGATGGTGCCGATGTCGCCGGTGTAAAACCATCCGTCTTTCGTGAGCACCTGCGCTGTGTCTTCCGGCCGGTTGTAATATCCTTTCATCACCTGAGGTCCGCGGATCAGGATTTCGCCGTCTTCTGCAATCTTGCATTCCGTGCGCGGAAAGGCCGGACCGCAGGTGCCTATCTTGATCGGCTTGAGATGCTTGTATGTGTTCAGATGCGTGATCGGCGTGGTTTCGGTCAGTCCGTAACCCAGATGGATTTCAACGCCAATGATCTGAAAGAACTCATTGATGGTGTTGGATAACGGCGCGCCACCAACCCCGATCGTCACCATGCGATCAAGCCCCAGGGCCTTGCGCAACTTGGAATAAATGAGTTTTTCGAAAAGCTTGTATTGCAGATTCAGGAAAAACGGCACCGGTTTGTTGTAAAGAATATAAGGCAGCGCCTTTTTACCGACGCCCATCGATGCGTGAAACAGCTTCTGTTTACTCGGTGGAGCGTTTCCCAGCTGGCTCATGACGCCTTCATAAATTTTTTCCAGGACACGCGGCACGTATACGGCCAGCGTCGGCCTGACGTCTTTCAAGTCGCCCAGCAGGGTCTCGGCACCTTTGGTGTAGGAGATGGTGCACCCTTCATGCATGGCGGAATTGTAGCCGACTGTGCGCTCCAACGCATGGGAAAGCGGAAGAAGCGACACACACGTTCCCCTGGGGGGGAACGGATGATGCTCGACGAATTGTTTTACGTTGGATACCAGATTGCTGTGGGTCAGCATGGCGCCTTTGGGATTGCCCGTCGTGCCCGAGGTATAAATTAGGGTTGCCGTTTCCTGAACGTCGATATTTCTCAACCGTTTGTCGATTTCGTCGAGATTGAGGCTGGCTTTACCGATCTGCAAGACACTGGAAAACTTCACGACGATCGGATACCTGGAATCAATTTCGTCGAAAACGATGATTTCCTGCAGATAATGAAGATTATTTTTTTCCTTCAACAGATTGTCCACCTGGAATTTCCCGGCGCACATACATATTTTTGCCCGGGAATCATTCAGGATGTATTCGGCTTCCGGCCCGGAGTTGGTCGGATAGACGGTGACGTCGGCTGCTCCGATGGCCAGCGTGGCGAGATCGGCTACGGCCCATTCAGGCCGGTTGTTGGCATAAATGGCGATTTTATCTGTCGGCTGGATGCCTTTTTTCAGAAAGTACGAAGCAAGTGCATCGACCTGCCCGCTGATATCGCCGTACGTGTACTCTTTCCACTTTTTGTTTTCATCGCGTATTCTCAGAAAAATTATGTCGCGGGATTTCTCCACCTGATTTCTGAAAATGCCTGGGATTGTTGTGTCGTTGTAAGGTTTAAATTCACTCATAATATCTCTCCTGTATTTTATGTCTGTCCCGGCTTCAGGTCCGGACGATCCGAACACCATCAGCCGGCTCAGGTAATTTCACGTTTTGATTTGAAAACTGCAGTACTGACAAAGCTAGAAGGGGAACTGATAGAATACAAACAGATAAGGTCAGGTCTTGAAATACAAGTTTTCATTCATGTTTAACTCTTATGATCATCGCATGATCATAATTAATAATACTGACTTCCTATAAACATTGCAAGAAAAAACAGGAAATGTCGGCGGGAGCAAGGTTGGACAAAAAACAGGGGGGTTGATTTTTGCTAATATAAACAATATATTGGTGATATATTTCGCCCCGAAGAACGTCTTTTTCAGATTATCAGAAATCCGTTTATTTGCTTTATTTTATGCCTGCTTTTACGAATCAACCGGCTTTGACACGATTGTTCGTTTTCCGCTCATGTCTGAACAAACGGTTAAGACGATTCATGGTTTCAATCAACAGCGAAATGTACTTTCCTTCTCCTTCCAGGGTCAGTAAACCATGCACGACGGCGCGGTTCAGCGCCTTGCGTTTGCCCGCTGCCAAATCGATCATGACTTTACCGCCGGATCGATTATCCCGCCAGATCAGGGCAAAATCCGATGGCCGGCGACCCCGGACCGATTGCACCCTGCCGCGGATAAATTGAAAATAGCGATAAGTATCCTCTTCCGGGGAGCCCATGATAAATGAATAGTCGTGAGTTGCCAGATGCGCACGAAAATCTTTACTGATAAGAACAGCCAGCCGCATCATGCAGGCAAAACCGTACATCAGGAAAGCAAGCCGGGTTTTAAAAAAGATTCTTTTTATGGGCATAAGCATTCAGACGCATTGAATCGCCATATTGAAAAACGTCCAATGTAAAATTTTTTAACCGGGCCCCGGTTTTCAAGCAACAAACAACGGCTGCAGCTTCATGGCAAAAGCAATGTCGCCTTCGATTTTCATTTTACCGGACATGAAAAGATTAATGGGAGATTCTTTCCCGCCGCTGATCATGTTGGCATCCTGCATGGAGAGCCGCAAAACGGCGATCGGCTTTTCTGCGCCGTTGAATATGGCGGTTATTTCGGAAACGGTATCGTCGGCATTTTTGATCTGAAAAACACCCTTCCCGCTTAATGCGGTCAACACATCAAATTTTTTCCTGGTGAGCTGTTTCTGCATGGCGATCAACATATCAATATTCTTCATGTCCGCCATTTTGGACAGGGTATCGGGAGAAAAGGCGATCCGAACGTGCGGATTGTCGACAGCGCCTTCCCGGATGCTGAAACCGACGCCATCCTGAATGATATAACTGTAGACGCTGCCGGATATGTCCAGGGTTATTTTCAGTTCTGTCCCTTTCAATTCCTCCTGGTCTCCCCGCATCTGAATGTATTGTCCGGCCAACTTGGGGATAAACTCCATGAACAACTCCTGAACATTAACTGTAATCGTGAACGTCTGTTCCATAATCCCTTCCTCCAGAGATTTAATTTGTGTGCTTTTTTATCAAAGGCACCCACTTTTTTTGGATTTTTTTTCTGTTGAGGGTCCGATCGCGCAATGTTCGCAGGTGCATTGGATAGTCCAACAAATGATTGAACGGGGGTTTTCAAAAAGCGTCATTGTTTCGGGAGGATGCCCGCCTGGCAGGCATCCTCCCGGTTTGAAGTGATTTAAAAATTCTGCTGGCCGATGTATCTATGCCGCAGTTGCCTTTTATAATGCGTCAACTGTGTCCAGCCACGCTCCCAGCCGCGGGAACATTTCGGTCGGCATTTTCTTGCCCATCGCCAAATCGAAATGGCCGGTTCCGTCCAAAACATACCACTCGTCATACGCCGTTGGCGTTTTTTTCGATATGATAAAGTCGTAAGTCGCCTGCGGACTCACCAGGGATCCCGTGCTCGATGAAAAAACGATCATCGGTACGGTCATGCGTGCCATATTCTCGCTATAGTAGTAGTAACCGTCTCGGCCGGGGTTGGGTGCCGAAACCCCTTTGACCAATTTCGACGATAGATAGTTTTCTTTTCCGTTTAAGTAGTGTTCACGAAGGGTATTGTTCAGGCCCATGTCCATGTAATGACCGAAGCCGCGTATGGCAGCGCTGCCGACAGCATAACGCACCGTCCAATCCTCCAGGCAGGGGTCCATATCCTCGACCACCCAGAAATTCAGATAGTCGAAGAAGTCGCTTATCGCAGAATCACCGGCGGCCGCCTTGTTCAGCAGCCCGAACATGCCCTCCAGCAAACCGACCAGCGGCTTGCTCGGAAGCACCTGAATTAAATTATCTGAAAGGTAATCCAGCGGCAGATACAATCTCGATCCTACAATTGTCCAGAAAAGAGGGGTGTCCAGAAGGTTCGGCAGCGACGGCACGCCTGCGGGGTCAATACCGATAAAGCCTTTTACATCCTCATTCCTTTTTTTGGCAAGATCAGCGCTGGCTCTGACATGCGGCATATAGCCGAGGGAATAGCATAATTTATAGTAAGCTTTCTTTGCCCAGGCCGAGGAAGCAATGCCGGATTCCATATAGGCGCCCTGCAGATAATCATAGGAAACAAGACCTCCCGTGCTATGTCCGCCGATAAACATGCGTTTGCCTGTCACCGATTTTACCTTGGCGATTGCTGCGGGAGCATCCTGCGTGGCCCAGGTATCAAGGGTCGTGAGGCTGTTGGCGTTGGTTCCGTCGCTCCTTACCTCACCGCGGCCTGTGCCTCGATAATTGACAAACCAGGGATCATACCCCTTAAGCCAGAGGTAGTGCGCCAGACTGTAATAACGCATTTTGTCGGCTTTGATGTACGGTTCATAGTCTGTTTTGTCCTCATTCAACGCCCATTCAGGAGCCTGATCAACCGGAGGAACATAAACGCTGCTGTAGACATCCTTCTTATCGGGAGGCGTACAGGAAAGGTACTGGTTCATATTCATGGTGATGCCGGTAAAGATCAGAACCGGCGTAGCGCTGGTGTTAAACTTCGGGGTACCGGTCGTGTACGGCGCATAGCGATACAAAAATATCTTGCTGCCGTCATCCGCCGTGGCGCTGTAGATGCCGCTGGCATTCAGGGGAACTCTGGATACGGCCTGGCCGGTCACCGGCACCATGGCGATTCCCAAAACGGCGATCGCCATCATAATCAAAAGGTTTTTGTAAAAAATGGGTTTACTTTTTGGACGTCTGCTTTTAGACCAAGCCACCTGCTTCATTCCTGTTTCCCCCTCTTTTGGATTTATAAAAAACTTGTCAAAATAAGTTTTTTAATTCACGATTCAAGCCCCGCCGTACAGCACCTGTACAGACCATTTCGCGTGCGGAAAAAATCAGATAATATGTGTTTTTGGATTTCGTACTGTATGAGACTTTTTTGAGGTTTTGTCAAATAAAAAATGTAATTATTTTAAAGAAATGGATTGTGGTTCGATATGGATTCTTCATAGATTTACGAACAAAACAAAAGCGGACCGGGTGCGGATCAGCAACCCTGCTCAAACGCAAGGCCGTGAGTTCCGGCAAGTCCAAGGACAGATCTATTACCGACGGCGTCGTCATGGGCGACGCCGCTGCGACGAGTGAATTTAAGACACGGATTCATCAAGGAAGCCGTCCTCAATTGCCATTCATCAATTTAAGGCCGGGTGCGGATTCTACCGCGGTGCCGCGCGTATTCCACCATGCGGCCAAACGCAAACATGGCGCGCTCCGGTGTGGGATAACAGGGAACGCCCAGCCTGGAAAATCCTTCATGGACATGAGCAATTTCCCTGGCGGTGCCCCCATAGTAACTGGCAAAGACCGGCTTGTCCGGATGATTGCGGAATAGTTCGGCAAACGCTTCCGGAATGTCGAACATGCTCTCCGGCATAAGAACAAAAATAATCAACAGGGCATCCATATCCCTTTGATCCAGCATGCATTGGGCAATATGGATCGATGTCTTTTTCGAACCATGCTGTTCGATGGCCGACCAGGTATCAATGGGATTGCGCACCGGCGCCCATGCAGGAATCACTTCTGCCAGTTTTTTGAGCGTCGCGGGATTCAGTTCGGGCAGAACAATGCCGTATTCCTCCGCGGCATCCGTTGCAGCGACGCAACCCATGCCCGTGATGGAAAACACACCCATGCGGTTTCCCCGAGGCAGGGGGAGTTTCTCAAAGGCGGATAAGGTATCGAAAAATGCTTCGGGATTGTGTGTTCGCACGAGACCCGTTCTGCGGCAGACAGCGTCGAACACCGCATCCGATCCCGCAAGCGAGCCTGTATGCGACGCAACAGCCGCCGCTCCGGCTTCACTGCGTCCTGCTTTCATCACGACAACCGGTTTTTTCCTGCTGGCTTTTTCGGCGGCTCTGATGAAACGCCGTCCGTCAATCACGCCTTCCAGGTACATGCCGACGGTCAGGGTTACCCAATCCTCGGCCAGGTATTCCAGAAGATCGCTTTCGTTAATGTCTCCCTTATTGCCGATGCAAGCCACCTTGGCCAGCCCGAAGGGCTTGGTGTCTGCTATCCAGCGCGCCCAGCCTGACGAAAAAACCCCCGACTGGCCGATGATCGATACGCCGCCTGCCTTGATTGGTTCAAGGCCAACGATGGACGTCGCCATGCCGGCGGAGGGATTAAGCGTCCCGATGCTGTTGGGACCCATGATCCGGATATCCGCTTTGCGGGCCTGTTCGATAATAATTTTTTGTTCCTCGGCGCCGGCTTTGCCTGCATCCGAATACCCGCCCGTACTCAGAATGATGTTGGTGACTCTCTTCGCCTTGCAGTCTTCCAAAGCCTCCGGCACCGCAGTTTTGGGAATCACAATCATGGCCAAATCCACCGGCGCCGGCACATCGCAGACTTTTGCGTAAGAGGGCAGACCCAGGATTTCCTTCATCGTGGGATTGATCGGATAAATGGCGCCCCCGAAACCGGCCTTTTGCAGGTTGCGCAGAATAATGTTGCCGCCCTTGCCCGGACTTCGAGAGGCACCGATAATCGCTATGGAGGCCGGATTGAAAAAGGGAACGACCGTAGCAGGCTCGGGATGTTTGCGGGCGGATCTGGCATGGCTGCCACCCAGCCGCACGAGAGCATCTACAGCCACGGCACCATCCGGATACGCGATGAAAGGATTTACGTCTATTTCCAGAATGTCCGGTCGATCGGATATTAATCGGGAGAGGGATGAGAGGGCTTCGGCGATGGCAACAACATCCAGAGCCTTCTGAGAGCGGTAGCCGTCGAGCAGCGCTGCTCCTCTGAGGCGCCCGAGCATCGCGCACGCAATTGTATTGTCCACCGGGGCAAGATCGATGGCGGTGTCGCGGAAAATTTCGGTAAAGATGCCGCCGATTCCCGCGAGGATCACCGGCCCGAACACGGGATCACGCCTTGCCCCCAGGATGAGTTCAGTCCCCGGCCGCGCCATCTTCTGCACCAGGAATGCATGAGGAACATCGGAAAATCTATTGTTCATGTCCCGGAAAGCATCGGCCAGCGAGGAGGTATCCGCAATGTTCAGCGCAACGCCACCCCGGTCGCTCTTGTGAAGTATCTTCTCGGAACAAATCTTGAGCGCTACGGGGAAACCCAGTTGATTGGCCGCAACGTCAATTTCCTTATCATCCCTGGCTAAAATACTATCCATAACAGGGATTCCGCCCTTCTTGAGCAGTGCCGTCCCGTCAAACTCGTTGAGTGTTATGATGTCATTTGTCAAAACTAAAACACCTCCTGATTCCACTGTTTTGAAACAAACGTTTTCATAATGAACACACGCCGCGATATCTTGTCAAGCCAGAGTTCGTCTTTTCCGGTGATTTCGAATGACTTCAATGAATCTCTACAAGATTTTTTCATTCTCATTAAAAACGATTTTATAATTTGAAAAGTATTTCGTAATCTTATAAGTAACAATACGGGGGCAAGATGAAGATTACATTTTTAGGAACCAACGGCTGGTATGATACGGATTGCGGCAATACCATTTGCACGCTGATCGAAACAAAAACGGCCTATATTCTTCTGGACGCCGGAAACGGCATCTATAAGGCGGACAAATACATCAAGAAAAATCTGCCGGTTTACTTGCTGCTCAGCCATTTCCACATCGATCACATGGAGGGTCTGCACATCCTGGCGAAATTCAGATTCACATCCTTGGAGATTATCGGTCAGACCGGCACCAAAAAAACGATCGGGGAATTTTTGTCTCCAAAATATTCTCTGCCGGTCACCCGGTTGCCTTATCCCTGTAACGTAACTGATATCAATGAAGGCTGGCACAGGCGTCCTTTTCGATTCCGGGCGCTGCCGCTTGAGCACGCCTCCAGATGTTTCGGGTACCGGCTGGAGATGGAGGGCAAAGTCATCAGTTACTGCACCGACACCGGATACTGCAAAAACTCCGAGGAACTTTCGGTAAACGCCGATTTGCTGATCTCGGAATGCGCATTTCTCAGCGGTCAACAGTCCAAGACCTGGCCCCACATGAACCCGCAACTCGCCGCCAGGCTGGCCGTTAAATCACAAGCGAAGAGGCTCGCCCTGACGCATTTCGATGCCGCCTTATATACAACAAGGGCCAAAAGAGCAAAAGCGCAGATGCAGGCAAAAAGGATATTTCCGCACACGTTTGCTGCGTCTGACGGATTAAGCATAGTGATTTAACAGCATAATGATGATTCCGGATTTGTCCTCGATAATCGAATAATTTAAAAAAGTCTTTGGAATATCTTCTGTAAGCGGCATCCTGTTTGTGAAGATTTGCCTTGCTTCTTTAAGCTTCATCACCTTGTTAATTGTCTGCTCGTTCGCCAGGTTCGGGGCAAGACGTAATGTGTTGTATTTCGGAAATCTTGACCCGCACTTTTTAAGCAGTGCTTTGTTCATCGCAAAATCGGACCCCGGACGATCGAATAGCCGCAGACATCTCTCGGCGTCGGAGAACGGGAATCAATGAAACTGTCAGTCTTTTTTGGGAAATCCCGGGAAGGGCATAACGGTTCATTCAGCGACTTCGATACATGATAACGTTTAAATACGGTTCTTTTTCTGTACGCTTCTTCACGCCGCTGAACCGGGACGAATTAATCTTTTATGATTTCATGAGGGAGTCATCTCTCTCTGGACAATGGCCTCCAGTTGTTCCATTGCATCATCCATCGTGCCGGTATTTAGGATATATGCATCGGCGAGGGCAATGGGAAGAGCCGTTCCATAAGCAATTTCACGCTGGTCCCGCTCGTTAAAGCCCAGAGGAGAATCATCATCTCGTCCTCGCGAACAGACGCGCTCCAGCCGCAGTCCTCTGGGAGTCAGGACCGCAACGACCACACCATCCGTTTTTTCGCGAATGAGTTCTATTTCCTGCCAGGAACGCATGCCTTCCAGAAAACCAACATCGGCGCCGGTCTTCAGAATTTCTTCCAGGGCAAGCCGGGTGACGCCCAGGCCATCTTCACCCCGCAGTTCATCGGACACCTCGGATGTTGTTGCGGCATCGACTTCCAATCCGCGTGCTTTGACCTCGGCCCGGACAATATCGCCGGTCGAGTAATATACGATGTCCCGTGATCCTGCATAAATCCGGGCGATATTCTTACCCGCTGCCGGCATGCCGACAATGATAAAAACTTTCATATCTCCCCTCGCAAAAGTGTTTTAGTTTATTTTCTCTGTCGTATCTTTGTGCCTTCGCTGATCGTATCGTCAGGGTATGCTATCACTTTTTCGTTTTCTTTTAAACCGGAAATGATCTGAGCCGTTAGTCCGTTTCTCTGACCGATCTCGATAACGCGTTTGCGTGCTTTTCCACCGTGCTCAACAAAAACCGCCCAGTCTTTTCCCGCACGGAAAAGGGCGCTTGCCGGAATCTGCAGAACGTTGTCATCTTCCCAGATTGTAAAGTGCGCTTCCATCCGGAAACCGTCACCGAGAACGCTCCACTGTTCCGGCGGCGACGTAATATCGACAATTACCAGAACCCGCTGTTCCTCGACGCCAAGGCTCGATATTTTCGTAAATCCCGCCGGTTCCACCAGACGCACCCTGCCCGTCAGCGGCTCATCATTGCCCCAGCGTTTAAACAGCACGTGTGTTCCTTGTCTGATTTTCACCGCATCCGACGAAAGGACTTCCACCCGGACTTCAAGATTTTTCGGGTCGCCGAGATCCATCAACGGCGCGCCGATGTTCACCGCACCTTCGCTTTCATGATAAATTCTAAACACGGCTCCGTTCACCGGTGAAGCTACGGCAACGGCATTACCCTGGCTTCTTACGGCGGAAAAATTCCGCAAGGCCACTCTGGCTTGCTCCAGTTCGGAACCTGCCCTATGGACCTCCGCTGCAGACGATAATTGCAGGGCGCGCGCTTTTTGCGCTTCGGCATGAATCTGGTCAAACTGATCTCTGGCAATGGAGCCCTTGTCATACAAGGCTTTTAATCTTTCCCTGCGCTGATCCAGATACGCGGCATCCGCCGCGGCCACTTTTTCGCGTTCCACGGATGCCTTCAAAGCCGCCTCGGCGGCGGAAACCGCCGCCCGCGCTGCGGCGTGGCTGCGGGGATCGAGCGCCTGCGACTGCAGGGGTTCGAGTACTGCAACAATCTGGCCCCGTTTCACATTGTCACCCACTTTGGCATGAATGCGCTGCAGATATCCGGCAGTGGGCGCAGAAATGGTAAAGCGGTCCTTCAGGCGGGTGCGGCCTTCTTCTTCAATGGTAACCTGAAGCGGCCCTCGCGTGACAAAAACAATATCCACATCCCGCGTCTTGGGAAGAAAACCGTAAATGAGCAGGCCGGCAACGACCGCCATGATACTGAGAATGAATATTTTTCTGCGTAACACGTGATTCATGAAATGATCCTCTGACCCATCTGAGTTTTTTTATTTTATTCCCGGGTTTTGAGCACCTCGACAAGATCGAGGTTGTTGAGCTTGTGACGGACGATACAACCGGATATCACCGCCGATACGATAACCACCAACGCCGCCTGCGCATACGTTTTAAGCTCGATCATCATCGGTATGCGGTATAGATCGGTTGTCAGAGCGTGAGCCACATAAGCGCATATCCAGTATCCTATTATAAATCCCAAGGGAATGGCAACAAGAGTTATAAACCCCAGTTCACCCAGAAGAATATAGGCAATCTCGCCCCGGGTATATCCCAGCACGCGCAGAGAAGACAGTTCGCGGCTGCGTTCCGCCAGGGAAATTCTGGCGCTGTTGTACACCACACCGAAAGCAATGGAACAGGCCATCACTGTTGCAATAAACATAAAGAAGAGCATCGCCTTGGCCATGATTTCGTAAATGCTGCGAATCTCGTTTTGCCGGACCACGATTTCGGCTACCCGTGGCATTTGCACAAACAACTGGAAAAGTTTTTCTCTGTGGGTCTCATCCGTTACCAGATAGGCGCCGGAGATGGCATCGCCTTCGTTGATCAGGCGGTTGAGCGCTTCCAGGTTCATGTACCCCATCACCCCCAGATACTGTTTAGCCATAGCAACAACCGGAACCTGGCGGACGGCCCGGGACCCTTCCAGCGCCTCGACCGTCAGCAGATCTCCCGCTTTCACTCCGAGAATCTCTCCCAGATAATCCGTCAACAGAATACCGGACGGCGGCATGGAAATACTCTTCAGATGGTTGTCCAGCAAAATGTTCAGGTGGCTGTCCGGCTGGATGCCGTTGATGACGGTTTTATAACTGCGATGACCGAATTTCATCCGCACCGGAACACTCCGGAATGCTTCGCCGCTGCTGATACCTTCCATGCGTTTCAGTTCATATACCGCCCGGTAGGACGTCGGTTCGACAAAGCTTACGGTCATATCTTCCTTCTGCGACAGGACGAATTGAATGTGCACCATGTAATCAATACAGTCCCGGAAAAAACCGCTGCAGATCATCGTCGCGCAGGCGGTTGCGATGCCGATGATCGCCAGCACGGTCTTGACCGGCTTTCGTTCAATGTTGCGGAAGATAATACGCGACGGCTGCGACAGCCAGCGGCCAATGCCAGTTTTCTCAATCAGCGATACCCTGTATTTCACCGGCGCTTCCGGTCGCATCGCTTCTGCCGGAGTCTGCCGGGCGGCATTCCACAACGAATGCATCGTCCCGCTGAGCGCAGCGGCAACACTGATCACGACGACCGCTATCATCACTTGCGGATGGAGGATATAATGAAAAAACGGGAACCGGTAGGTTTCCATGTACAGCGCCCCCAGCATTTTGCCGAACCAGATACCGCCGGCAATCCCCAGCAACACGCCTGTGGCAATAATCATCATCACCATCGTCGCGTAATGAACGGCAATGCTGAGATTATTATAGCCGAATGCTTTGAGCGTGCCGATCTGCTCGCGCTGCGTGCTGATGGTTCTGCTCATGACAATGTTCAGCAGAAAGGCGGCGACACAGATGAATATCGTGGGGTAAATTCTGGAACTGGTCTTGAGCTGCCGGAATTCCTCACTCAACAGCCGGTGGGAAATCTGATCCTTGCGTCCGTAAGCGCCAAAGCCGCCGTACCGTCCCAGAATGTTGTCCAGATCCCGCACAACATCACTCAATGCCGTTCCCGGATAAACGGTTAAAACAACATCGTTGAACGCGCCTTCCATATCGTAGGCCTTGCTGATAGCCTTGCGGGTCATCCATAATGCGCCGTACCGTTTGAAATCCGGCGTCATGGCGCCCGTCTTCATCAGCAAAATGAATTCCGGAGAAAGAACAATGCCGGTGACGGTCAGTCTCTTCCATTTCCCGTTAATGACCGCCGCAAACTTATCGCCCGGATTCAGGCCATGCGCCTGCGCGAAGGTTTCGTTCATGGCCACTTCATTATCCCGTGCGGGATCGGGAAGACGTCCTTTACGGATGTAAAGACGATTCAGCAGAGGATCACCGTCATCGGGAATGGAGGTTATCCTGGCAGTCACCGATTCCTTGAATCCCCGGATATCCAGCTTGGCCTGGGCGCAAACCCTGGTTTCCACCTGATGGACGCCTTGAATGTCATTGATCTTATATTTGAGGGTTTCCGGCGCCCGCTTTAAATTGACGAAAACATCGGCAAAATTGTATTCGCGGTAAAACTTGCTGCGGGTAAAATCGAGAGAATGCATGGTGCTGATAAACATGATGAAGGTGGCTACGCCGCTCATCACCACCAACGTAATGGCAAACACCTGCCCTTTCATCAGCCACAATTCCCGCCAGAGTTTTCGGTTCAGCGTTTTCATCATCTTACCACTGCAGCTCGCTGGCGGATTTCTTCACTTTGTTGATTTCAACACTGGCAATATGGCCGTTGCTTAAATGAATGACGCGGTCGGCCATGCCCGCGATATCCACGTTATGGGTAATGATGGCGGTAGCCGTGCCCAGTTCGCGGTTGATACGCTCCAGGGCCTGGAGCACCACAATGCCTGTTTGGGAATCGAGCGCGCCAGTCGGTTCGTCGCACAACAGCACAGCCGGTTTTTTGGAAATGGCCCGGGCGATGGCCACGCGCTGCTGCTCGCCGCCGGAAAGCTGCGCAGGAAAATGGTTCAACCTGTCAGACAAGCCGACCAGGTCAAGCGCTTGCTGGGGCGCCATGGGATCGGGAGCAATCTCCGTAACAACTGAAACATTTTCCCGGGCCGTCAGGCTGGAAATCAGATTGTAGAATTGAAAAACAAATCCGACATGAAAACGGCGGTACTCGGTCAGTTCCTTTTCCGTGGCTTTGGTCAGTTCTTTTCCTCTGTAGGACACCACACCGCCCGTGGCTGTATCGAGGCCGCCCATGATGTTCAGCAGGGTTGATTTGCCGCTTCCGGACGGACCGAGAAGAACAACCAGTTCGCCGGCATAGAGTTCCATGGTCACCCCGCGCAAGGCATGAACGGCCACCTCGCCCATTTGATAAACTTTGGTAAGATCCTGTACCTGGAAAAATTTTTCTTTCTGCTGATTCATCCGACTCACCGGTTGTCTGACGGGCTGCGGGTTGACTTATAATGTGCAGGAATAATCTTAATATGTATAGCTGATGGCGGCGCCGGCGGAGAACCTGTCCGCATATTGTCCTTCAACGTTCAGACGAAAACCTTTGGCAAGCGGGATATCCAGACCCGCAAAACCTCCGGCAATGGACGTGTTCTGAACAGAATAACGACCGGCAGCATATCCCCAGTCCGACACATTGGAGGAAAGAGACAGCGTTCCTTCCGAGTAATATAAATACGGCCCCGCATACATCGTCGAGCCGCAGGGCAGCGTCGCCTGCAAGGCGACACCGAAATGAACATCCCAGAGATCCTTCAGTTGAACATGCTTCCTGCGCTCAACGGTATCGGAAAAATCATTCAAATAATAGGTCCCCTGGACAAATGCGCCGACTCCCAGCTTCCCGCTGACCGGGTAAAAAACCTTTCCGCCCAGAGCTGCAAAGACCTCTTCGCTTTCTCTGAAAACGTCGCCTATTTTCAGATCGGCAATCCCCAGCCGGGCATATATTTCCCAGGCATTGTCAGCACCGTAGGCCGCCTGCGAATAAATCTCATTCTGCCTGATCTTCAACCCGTTGCCTTTTTCATATGTATCCTGGTGATACCGGTAACCGATGGCGGTATTCAATCCGCCGTCCTGACGGGAAACGGTCTCAAAGGCGCTGAACAATCCTGCGGCGCTTGCCGCCGGACCGGTTGTAAAAAAAACTAACGCCGTCAGAACAAAAACCATCCAATATGGTGCGCAACGTATTTTTTTCATTTAATCCACCTTGTCCGGCCGGACCGTCTCCGGAAACGGTTCTGCTGCCGATGATCCGGAGAAAATTTTTGCCTTTCTGGCTTTAATTTGCTTGTAACGGTACTGAATGTAGGCGTCGCGAAAAGCCACATACGGATCGATGGCCGCATTTTTCAGCGCTTCATAATCGCCGATTCTCAGGGATGCGGCGTTGACCTTATCCAGGACATTCACACCCAGGCGGGCCGACCAGGGATTCAGGTAGGCAACAGGATCCAGAAAATAATTGCCGGCTATGCTGACGGTATCCCGGGGGGTGGAGGGACCGAAGACCGGCCAGACAATATAAAAACCCTGTCCCACGCCCCAGACGCCGAGAGTTTGTCCCAGATCCGTGTTCTGCTCCTGTAAATTCAACTCCTTGCCGGAAGACGGATCCAGCAGACCGCCGATGCCCCAGACGGTATTAATGGTAAAACGTCCCGCTTCCGTCGCTGCACCTTTGAAATCAGCCTGCAGCAGACAGCTTAAAAATCGTGCGGGAAATCCGAGATTGGAAAAGAAATTATCCACACTAATGCGCGCGGGTTCGGGGACAACGGCTTTATAGCCCTGAGCTACGGGCTTGACCGCCCAGAAATACATTTTATCGTTGAACTCATGCATTGCCCTGTTGAAAGGTTCCAGAGGATCGGCGATGGACACTTTTTCTTCTTTAGCATTGTCCCCCGCATAGTCATCGAATTCGTCCCCCGTGTATTCCTCTTCCATGGGATCAACCACAGCGGCCGCGGCGAATTGATTTGCGGGCCGGTCCGGGGAGACTGTCAGGACCACAGGCGGCGGAGATGTCTGCTCCGGCGGCAGATCAACAAATGCATGAGCGCTGCCGGGTGCGCCCCCCGACAGCATCCATATAAACGATACGAGAAATACCAAACGAGATTTCATGTCATCCGACCGTATGAAAGGTTATCAGCCGGCGTGCTGCAACACAGCCGCAGGGTCAGCAGGTTTTTTAATGCTGCTTAACCTTGTTTCTGAGAACTTCCAGCAATTTTTCCGGTTTGTCCTTGGACAAAATATCGTTGAACTGCGTCCGATAATTCTGAACCAGGCTGACGTTTTCCACCACGACATCATATACTTTCCATTTTCCGTCTTTTAAAATAACGCGGTAAAAAACAGGAATTTCCTTGGAAGAGGTGACGATCTTGCTTTGCACTTCCGCCTGGGTTGCCGAAAGCGTGGTTTCTTTATAAAAGACGACCTTTTCATTGGTATAGCTGAGCACTTTATCGCCGTACGCTGTCTCCAGCACCTGCTCAAAAAGATTGACAAATTCCGTCCGCTGGGCAGGCGTAAAATTATTCCAGTTGCGCGTCAGGGTGCGTTTGGAAAATTCAATTTCATCGAACATCTGTTTGTATAGAACCCGGAGTTTTTCTTTTTTCAGTTCCTTGGCCGACTCGCTCTTGAGCTTGGGATCGCCCACGATACCGATGACCTCGTTGACGCATTTCTGAACGGAATCCAGCGCCGCGCCCGCATAAACAGGCAGAGAAAACATTACAATCACCAGGATGATGGCTGTTTGGGTAAAAAGTTTTTTCATGAATTTTTCCTCCCTCAACGTCGTAATAACCGATCTATTGTTTTTTAACATCACCAAAAGCGTATTTGCTGATCAGCGTCTCTATGTCCAACGGTGACTGCGTTTCCAGAATAATTCCACCGGGCTCCAGCAGAGAGCCTCCGCCGCCCGGATCGATGCTGACATATTTGTCTCCCATCAATCCTTCCGTTTTGATCGAGGCGATGGCATCGTCATAAATCTTGATGCCTTTTTGAATATTTAATTTCACCACAGCCCGTTGATTGTCCTGATCCATGGCAATTTGTTTCACTTTGCCCACAGTCAGACCCATGACCTTTACGGAACTGTCGATCCGTAAACCGTTGACGGACGTAAATTTAGCTTCAAGGGGATAGGACGCGGCTTCCAAAAAAGACACATTTCCGAGTTTCACGGTCATATATCCGATACAGAGAAGACCGAGAAACACAAAAATTCCCACGACAGTTTCAATCTCGTATTTTTTCATGTGCTTACTCCTTGACGGCACATTGCAGCCGTCCGATTTCTTTTCGATGAGCTTTGGCCAGTTTTACAATTGAATCAATTTCAGCGACCGGTGTCCCTTCCGCCATACCGGCTTTGACTGAAAAATCAACGCACCTCGTCTGAGGATCGTTTTTTTGAGCTTCGCTCCATATCTCACTCATGCCACTTTTTTGGAAATCCTCCATAAAGTCTTTGACAATGCTTTCCGTCTCGGCAATATCGGAAAAAGGAAGCACTGTCACGAATTCATTGATTTTACGACGGGTGGAGAAACCGCCGATGGCATCAAAATGTTTATCGATGTACTTTCCCATCGAATGGATGGTTTCCTGCGCCCTGTCGTAACCGATGGCGGAAACAATCGAATTCATATCCGATAAATCAAACACAACCACACAATAGCCTTCGTCGGACTTGCGGCTTTGTAACTGGGAACGGTGCAAAACCTTAAATTGTCTTCTGGAATAAAGACCGGTTAATTCCTTTTGCAAACCTTCCAGACTGCGGATCACTTCATCGTTGAAAGGATGATCAAAATTACTCAATTCCTCCGGTGTTCCCTGAAAGACGATGCTTTTGTCATAGAGGGCGAGAATCCGGTTGGAAATAAAGTACACATCGGGAATTTCATGACTGACCATGACCGCCGTAAAATTAAATTTTTTCTGATACTGGGCGATCATGCTCAAAATCGCGTTTTTCCGGACAGGGTCCTGACCGGTTGTCGGTTCATCGAACAAAACCACCTGGGGATCGGTAATCAACGCCCGTGCCAGCGCCGCTCTTTTTTGCATGCCTCCGGAAAGCTCCGAAGGATATTTCTGTGCGGCTTCTGTCAATTCCGTCTGTTCGATTCTGGCCATGACCCGGTCATGAATTTCGTTTTTTTTCATGGCCGTATTTTCCAGAAGCGGCAGCGCAATGTTTTCATAAACCGTCATGGAACCGAACAAGGCATTGCTTTGAAACATGTAGCTGATTTTGGACATGGCTTCGGCCAGTTCTGTTTTCTTCATGTCGTTGATCGGTTCTCCCCGGAAAAGAATGGTTCCTTCATCGGGTTTGAGCAAGCCAATGATGTGCTTGAGCAGCACGCTCTTGCCTGAACCGCTCAGGCCGATAATAGTGGTTACTTCCCCTTCGTAAATCTGCAAATTGACCTGATCGAGAACGGTTTGTTCTCCGAATCGTTTGGTGATATTTTTGAATTCAATCAACGGTATGTTCATATCTTTTCTATACCATCAGGAGTGACGTTACGACGTAATCCGCAACCAGAATCAATACACAGGAAATAACCACCGCTGAGGTGGTGGCCAGACCGACCGCCTTGGCGCCTTTGCTGTCCTCGCGCATATGAACAAAATATCCCTGATAACAGCACACGGTCGCGACAATCACCGCGAACACAAGCGATTTGACAAACCCGTTGGTCAGGTCTTCCATATCCACGTAGGACCGAATGCTGTGTGAATAAACGCCGGCATTCAATCCCATCAGAGCCACCGCGCTGACATAACCGCCGATAATGCCGATCAGATCGAATACAGTGGTTAGCAGGGGAAAACTGACGATCGACGCGGTGATCCGGGGAGTCACCAGATAGCGAAAAGGATCGATGCGCATGGTTTCCAAAGCGTCAATCTGCTCGGAAATCCGCTGCACGCCAATTTCGGCTGTTATTGCCGATCCGGCCCTGGCCGTAATCATAATCGCGGTCAGCACAGGCCCCAGTTCCCGAATCAGCGACAGCGAGACCAGCGTTCCCAGCGATCCTTCCGCGCCGAACTGCACCAGCGCATGATAGGATTGTAGTCCGAGCACCATGCCGGTAAACAGACTGACCAGCATGATAATCGTCGTCGATCGCGCCCCGATATAATAAATTTGCTGAATGACCTTTTGAAACTGCTTGGGATGAAAGGTTTTGAGTAAAGCCAGCACCAGAAAAATAGTGGCCGCTCCGATGCTGTTAATCCACCGGATGACATTCCGCCCGATCAAGGCAAATGGTTTGCTCACCGTTCCCCTGAACCTCTGTGTGTCTCCAGTCCTATTCTGCTTGTAATCATCCAAAGCTATCAACAGATTTCTTCCCTTTCATTGTTCCCGGAATGCTAGCGTAAAAATTTTACATATTTAAAGCATTTCGTCAATGATTTCCTAAAAGACGTCCGCCAGAAATTCTTTTATAATTTTGGCGATTTCTTTAGGTTTTTCCATGGGAATCAGATGACCGGCATCGGGAATCAACTGGTACCGGCCGTCCCGGAGAAGCGATGCTGCCTTGGGCAGATCGATAAACTCTCTGTTGGAGCTTTTTTCCCCTTCCAGAATCAGGACGGGACAGGTCAACTTTTCCAGCAACGGCCAGGGATTGGTGCTTTTACCGCCCATAAAAAGAGCCGCTTCGTTGCGGGGCGCACAGGTAAGCTTCAAATCGCCGCCGGCCTGTTTTTCCATGCCGTATTGCAGATAAAATTGCAACATCTGTTCGTCCCAGCCCGCAAAAAGCGATTTTGATTTCAGATACTCCAGCGCGGCATTTTCATCCTTCCAGCCGTTTTTTCTTCGGATGGACAAAGAGGCCAGGGGATGATCTTTGAGCTGGATATCGATGGTATAAAAATCTTCCGGAAGGAAAATGGGTTCAATCAGAATCATCCCGCGGGGCTGCAGACCAAAAAGCGCGGAGGCAATCGTCACCACCGTGGCGCCCATCGAATGCCCGACAGCCAGATTATCGCTGATATTCTGAACGCTGCAAAAGCTGATCAGGTCTCTGGCAATCACATCCCAGGAAAGCCCGCCGCTTTCGGGATCGCAATCGCGGTAATTACATATATATGGCGCCCACGCCTGCCTCCTGGGCGGCGTCAGCTCCTCCAGGATGGGATGCCAAAGCCACGGTAGAAAACCGGTGGCGTGGGCAAAAAGAATTTGCGGAGTCTCTCCCTCGTAATAAAGATACGGTAAATGCGCTCCGCCGATATCGTGGTGGTTCAGAGACGGAATATCCAGAATTCTTTCCGTTTGGGTCATAGTCCGCACCGGGGAAAAGGTCGCATGTCACCGGTGTATGTCTCCCTTCGGGGATTCATACGCCGTTTATACGCTTTTAAAAATATTTAAAACACAAATACCGCCGCTGCAATCACGGTGGTGTATTTGTTGTCTTTGCAAATTGTCGACTGGGTCACATTTAGCGTTCGAACGATCTTGCCGCTGATTTTAAAAATTTCCTTCTTTTCGTCCCAGCTCTCATCAACATTAAAATCGATGCCCAATGTGGAGGCCAGCATGGCCGCTGCAAGATCTTCCGCGTAATCGCCGGCCTGTTTTTCATTCTGACCGAAAGCATGGTGTTCGCTGATGTAACCGTAGGATGATTTATCGGCGGGAATGGCGCAACCGACCGAAGCGGCCATGAGTCGTTTGGGTTCGTTCGTACAGCAACGGCTCATAACGCAGTACGTGATGGCGCCCGGCGTCAATTGTTTCAGCCCCTGAGTTTTGGAGATCATTTTACAGCGTGGCGGAAAGATGCTGGACACCTGCACCAGGTTGCATTTCTCTATTCCGGCATCACGCAAGGCACGCTCAAAGGAATGCAATTCGTCTTTGTGCGTGCCCACTCCTTTTGTAAAAAAAATCTTTTTGGGCACAAAACTATCCATGGTTCATCTCCTTCTTCTACCCGTAAACGGCGCCGTATTTTTAAAACTTTTCGCCCTGCCCGTCGAAAATCCAAAAGTTTGTATAGCAGGGTTCGATCCCTTATTCCATAAATTATTTATAAAATACAGAAAATTTTTCGCCGTTTCATCTTGCCCAAAACATGAAAAAAGACTATACAATACGCCAGAATAAATTGAAGGGATCGGGCATGAAAGTAAAATACGTCTGCGTTGTTTTAGCGCTGTTTTTAGTGTCCTGTTATTTGCAACCTCCCGATACCCTCCAGGACGTAAAAGATGTCACCGACCTGCCCCAGGATCACACCGCCCGTCTGGCGGACGTGCCGGCAGACAAAGTCCTTCTGACCCGTGATAGTCAAACTGCGATGAATGAACATTACGACAAAACGTTTTTTTCCGTGTGGCACCATCCTGAACCGGTGCACGCACTGCCGGAAAGATTGTCTGCCATTTTCACACAATTTGCCGCCCATCCGGGCTATGGCGAAAACAAGAGAAAGCATTCCACCGCATGGTTGAAAAAACTTCAGCAGAACGCCTGGCTGGAAAATTATCCCAATACGCTGCAGCCGGCGATCACCGTCCGATCGACGAACCTGCGCATGCTGCCCACGAACGGTCCACATTTTTATAAACCGGGCGGCGACATCAACGGCTGGCCGTTTGACAATCTTCAGATATCTTCAGTGGCGGCCAACACACCGATTCTGATATGCCACATCAGCAGGGACCGGTCATGGGCCCTGGTGGAAACCAGCTTTGCCTTCGGATGGATTCCGGCTGAGGATTTTGCACGCGTTGACGATCCCTTTATGCAGACATGGCAAACCTCCCGCTATGCCACCGTCACCCGGGATAAAATCCCGATCGTCGACGCAAACGGCAATTTCAGTCTCCGGACCTCTATCGGACAAATGTTTCCTCTGATCACCGAGATGGCGGATAAACTCGAAATTCTCATCGCCTCGGCGGACGCAAACCATCAGGCCATTATCCAACGCGTTTTCATTTCGCGGGAGATCATGAACATCAAACCGTTGCCGTTTACCTATGCAAACGCAACCAGAATTGCCAATGAACTGATTGACGAACCCTACGGCTGGGGCGGTCTTTACGGAAACCGCGATTGTTCCGCAATGACGCGGGATTTTTTTGCTCCTTTCGGCATCTGGCTGCCCAGACATTCGGCGGATCAGGCAAAAAAAATCGGCATTTATATTGACCTGGAGGCTATGGAACCGCAAGAAAAAGAAAAAGTGATTCTGGAACAGGGCATTCCCTATTTGAGCCTGCTGTGGCGCAGGGGACATATCATGCTTTACATCGGCGAACGAAACGGGCGGGCACTGATTTTTCACAATGTCTGGGGACTGAGAATCACAGACGCCCGCGGCGAGGAAGGACGCAAGATCATCGGCAAGGCCGTCATCACGACCTTGCATCCCGGCAAAGAATTAACAAACATCGATCCCGATGCCTTGCTGATCAAAAATCTTTCCGCCATGACGATACTGGCGCCGGCAAAGTAAATAGCATGTCTTCCCGTTGACGCCGCTGTTTAAGAAAATAGGTCATAAGGGACGACGTATTAAACAACACCTTCACTGAAAATGGCATCGTACAAATTTAAAATTCTGCTTGAATATGACGGAACCGGTTACCGCGGCTGGCAAACGCAGAAAAACGCCCGCAGCGTTCAGGAAACTTTAATCAAGGCGGCGCAAAGTTTTCTGGACGTGCCGGTAAGAATACAGGGGGCCGGCAGAACCGACGCCGGGGTACATGCCCTGGAGCAAGCGGCCCATCTCGAATCTCCCAAAAAAGTCCATCCGGACATTTTACGCACGGGTATGAACGATCACCTGCCGTCAAGCGTCAACATCTTAAGGGTGGAAAATGCGCCCGCGCGTTTTCATGCCCGCCATCACGCACTCAGCCGAAGCTATCTCTATTTGATTTCCCGAAGACGCACGGCTTTCGGCAAGCGATATGTCTGGTGGGTCAAAGACAGACTCGATTGCGATAAAATGAAACAGACGCTGGATGTTTTTCAGGGCTTTCATGATTTTGCCTCCTTCGCCGACAAAAGAATGGACAAGGAAGCTTCCACAAAAGTCAACATTGAAGGCCTATGGCTGAAAGAATTCGACAATATCATTGCGGTGCGCATTTTAGGGTCGCATTTTCTCTGGAAAATGGTCCGGCGCATTGTCGGCGTGACCGTTGAGCTCGGCCGCGGCAACCTCACCAGGCCCGATGTCGAAAAAATGATGACATCCTTTTCAGAGCTGCCCGCGCACTTCACCGCCCCGCCTTCCGGTCTTTTTCTGGAAAAGGTCCTGTACGAAGGCGATAAACTGCCGCCCGTCACCCCGCCGATTTGTCTATTATAAACAGCAGCTCTTCACGATGATTGATCATGTCCGATCGGTTGCGGTCGGATCATGCCTTTATCCGGTCTTTTCTCCCGGGGCAATAAACAACCGGCCTGACACATATCGGAACATTCACCATCACAGGGTTCGATATGAATGGTGATCGTGGATTCCGGAAACCGAGCCCTGATGTTTTTCTTCAAAATTCTGGTAATGCCGTGCGAATCGTGGACGGACATCTGCGGATCGACTTTGATGTGAAATTCCACAAAGCGAACATGCCCCGCTTTGCGCGTGCGCAATTGATGAAAACCGTAGACGGCCTTTTCCACGCTGATCATGCTGCGGATAAAATTCTCTTCTTCCCTCGGTAACTGGACATCAACCAGGCCACTGAGGGCGTCAACGGTCAAACGATATGCGACGCGCATAATCAGCGCGGCGACCAAGATCGCGGCAACCGGATCAACCCAGTAAATATTGGGGTCGGCGAAGAATTTATGACCCAGCCAGATGATCGTCAGGCCAAACATGACACCGGCAGACGTATACACATCCGTGCGCAAATGCCAGGCATCAGCCTGGAGAGCAATGGAATCGGCTTCCTTGCCCACTTTAAAAAGTTTTTGCGAAACAATAAAATTCATGACGGCAGAAAACAACATGACGCCGACCCCCCAGCCGACATTTTCCATGGCCTGGGGGGCATTTAGTTTTTTCAGCGCTTCAAAGATAATCCAAAACGCCGCGCCAAAAATCAGCAGGGCTTCCACAAAGCCGGAAAGGTTTTCAATTTTGCCGTGGCCGAACGGATGACGTTCGTCGGCCGGAACGCTGGAAGTTTTGACGGAAAACATGGCGATCACTGCAGCCAGCAGATCCACACCGGAGTGAATCGCTTCCGAAATGATCGAAACGGAACCGATGGCAAAGCCGACAAGGACTTTGAATAAAACGAGAAACGCATTGGAAGCAACCGACAACATTGCCACGTTTTCTTTGCGCTGCTGCATATCTTTCACGGTATTGCCTCGTAATTAAAATTGGCCATCTGTATTGCAGGCCCGCTGTGTTTTTCTTCTAATCGCAATTCGCCGGCTTTGCAAGCACCTAATTTTGTGATACAAAGCCAGCCTCAAATTGTTTGGTAAAAAAAGATCCTTATGAAGACAAAAACTGTTTCACCTTTCATTCAAAAAACCTCGGTAAAAGACTGGGCCGACTGGCGCTGGCAGATCAAAAACCGCCTCACCCATCCGCTCCTCCCGTGCGCGCAGCCGCAAACCGCCGCGAGCCACCGGGAAACCCTCCAGTCGGTAACGGCTGTTTATCCGATGGCCGTAACGCCTTACTATTTATCGCTTATCCAACACCAGGATTTTCACGATCCCATTTACGCCCAATGCATGCCGGATCCGCGGGAAATATCTACTGCCGGCCGGGCGGCGGAAGATCCCCTTCAGGAAGATTTGCATATGCCGGTTCCCAAACTGGTGCACCGTTATCCGGACCGTTGTCTGGCGATTGTCACGGAAACCTGCGCGGTGTACTGCCGGCACTGTAACCGAAAGCGTTTCTGGTCCCGCCCCGCTTCCCTGAACCTGACTGACCGACTGCAAAAGATAACCCGTTACATTGCCGAATCGCCCCGCATCCGGGAAGTGATTATTTCCGGCGGCGATCCCCTGACCCTGGATGACCGTGTTCTCGAAAAAATCCTTGCTTCTCTGAAAGCCATCCCGCATGTTGACGTTCTGCGTATCGGCAGCCGCGTGCCTGTTGTTCTGCCGATGCGCATCACCCGGACGCTCTGCCGGATGCTGAAACGATACCGGCCCCTGTGGTTCAATACGCAGTTCAATCACCCCGGGGAAATTACACCGGAGGCGGCGCGGGCCTGTAATATGCTACAGGAGGCGGGCATTCCCGTCTCCAACCAGTCGGTTCTGCTCAAAGGCGTCAACGATTCCCCGGACATCATGGGTGATCTTCTTTACGGTCTGCAAAAAATGTCCGTCCGCCCCTATTATCTTTTCCATTGCGACCCGGCACAAGGGTGTCTGCATTTTCGCACCGAGGTACCGGCCGGCCTTGATATGATGGAGAAAATATGGCGGCACTGTTCCGGACTTTGCGTGCCGCAATATGTTCTGGATGTCCCCGGCAAGGTCGGAAAAATCCCCTTAAACATCCTGTCCGAAACGATGAAAAATGATTTAAAGAAACATCAACATTTTTTTGACAAGCGTCAAGAAATAGATTAGAGAAGCGCCTGAGGCAAAACAGGCGATTTTGCCACACTAAGCAAGGAGAAAATTTATGTACACTGCCAGTGATTTAAGAAAAGGACTGCGGCTGAAAATCGATGGCGAACCTTATGTCATCGTTGAATTCAATTTCGTCAAGCCCGGTAAAGGACAGGCCCTGTATCGCACCAAACTCAAAAACATGATCAACGGCAATCAGTTTGAACGAACATTTCGTTCTGTAGATACATTCGAACAGGCGGATTTACGGGAAAAGACCATGCAGTATCTATATAAGGAAGGAGACAAATTCTGCTTCATGGACAATGAAACCTTCGAGCAGGTTTATCTGACGGAAGAACAGGTCGATGATGCCGTAAATTTTATGACGGATAACATCGAAGTGGAAATTCTTCTTTTTGAAGACCGGCCCATCGGCATCAGCCTGCCCAACTTTGTGGAACTGGTCGTCACCGAAGCCGAACCCTGGGCCAAAGGTGACACTGCCGCCGGTTCAACCAAACCGGTCAAGGTACAGACAGGCTATACGATTCAGGTTCCGACCTTCGTAACCGAAGGTGAGAAAATCAGAATTGACACAAGAACGGGTGAGTACCTGACTAGAGTCAAAGGTTAACGCAGCTTTTCAAAATGCTTATCTGCTGCGTTGCGCTTCAGCCTGCGTCCTTGCGTCGTATCATAATACGCTTCACTCCGCATCCTTCGTGCGCCTTGCCTCTGAGACAATTTGAAAAAGCTTAATCAATATGAACGACTTTTTTCAAGATAATATCTTTCATCCGGCGCGCAAGTCTCAGGCCTTGGAGATGCGAGCCAAACTCATTCAAGGCATCCGTCATTTTTTCATCAACAGCAGCTTTCTGGAAGTGGACACGCCGGTCAGGATCCCCTCGCCCGCGCCGGAAGAACATATCGAGGCCCTCCGTTCGGAGGATTGGTTTTTGCAGACATCGCCGGAGCTCTGCATGAAGAGGTTGCTGGCCGCAGGCTACCCGCGTATTTTTCAAATCTGCAAATGTTTCCGCGCCGGCGAGAGAGGCGATCTGCATCTGCCGGAGTTTACGATGCTGGAGTGGTATGTCGCCGGATTCGATTACCGGCAACTCATGGCCCAATGCCGGAACCTGATCGTTGCGGTTGCACAAAATCAGGGCCTTACTGAAATCAAAAGAGACAACCGGACCATTGCCTTAACACCGCCGTGGGAGAGCATCACCGTGGAAGACGCCTTTTTAAGATACGCGCCGCTTACCCTGGATGAGGCTCTGGGGCAGGGCACGTTCGATGAAATCCTTGTTGACTGTATCGAGCCCCGGCTGGGAATCGGCAAACCGACGTTTCTTTATGACTATCCGGCCTCACTGGCGGCGCTGGCGAAACTTAAAGACAATCATCGCACCGTCAGCGAAAGGTTCGAGCTATACATCGGCGGGCTGGAAATTGCCAACGGCTTTTCAGAACTGACCGATGCGGCGGAACAAAGAAAACGTTTTGAAGAGGCGCTGAAAAAACGGGCTGAAAAAAAATGGTCGGAGTATCTGATGCCGGAGAAATTTCTTCAGTCCCTGGGACACCTGCCGCCCTGTGCCGGCATTGCGCTGGGCATTGACCGGCTGGTGATGATCATAACCGGTGCAAACTGCATTGATGATGTGGTTGCGTTTATACCGGAAAATCTTTGATCCATCGTTGTTAAGAAATTAATGCATAAAAAAACCCGCCCCCCGAATAAGGGGCGGGTTTTTGTTTATCTGGTTTTTAGTGATTAATGGGTGATGACATTCAGTGTATAGAAAGTGCCTTCTGTCAACTCCATTGTTTCCGTACCAACCATGAACGTACCGTCAAATGCCAGCTGTCCATGGAAAACAATTGCATCGGTTTCAGGATTCGTGACGATTGCCTGACCGTTGGGAGCAATGGTCAGTTTCTTGACACTGACCAGACCCAACTTCTGTATCGGTGTATAAGCGAGAGACAAATTCCAGTTGTAGGACAGCATGACATCCAAATTGAAGGTAAGCGCCAATATATCCGGCAGGAAGGACGTCTCAAACCGGCTTACATTAATATCATGATGCGCCCAGAAGACGTCATCGCCGACACCCAGCAGATGGTTATAGGACGATCCGGTCAAATTGGCCACAGCCTGTCCATCGGTAATCTGAACGATCATTAACTGATAATCGCCATTAATATCGGTATAGGTTCCAACCATTGTCTTTTTATCGACGGAGAGAAATCCTTCGAAATCACTGGCTCTTGCCCCTAAAGCATCCACCAGGGTCACAACACCGTCAACCGCTACGGCTAACGTTACGCCATTGATGGTTGCAGAAGGAGCACCTGTGGGACCTACTTCTTCGCTCATCGTTGTTACCAGAGCGGTATCGGTTGCTCCTGTTCCATACCACCACTCATTGGTTTGACCGACAACCATGCCATGAACGACGAAGTTATGACTTGCCAGATTGGCATTGCTGTAATTGGTGGTCCCTTCTTTCTGCGCGATCATGATCTGGTAGTTTGTTCCTGCGGTTGCCGTGCCGGCAGCAAAATCCATATCGGAGTTCATGGTCATGTGACCGCCGTCTCCCGCAGCATAGGCACCGCTTTGAATGATCGCACCCGTATCTGGATTGACGGTAAATGTTAAATCAAAATCCGGTGCCGTTACCGCGCAATCTGTAACTCCCGGAGCGGCGCTGGTTTCATAAGACAAACACTGTGCAACGCCGGTGGCGCCGATCGTCACGCGGGCGCGCACCCACATATTTTCCGTACCGGTCCGGAGCAAATTCATGCGCCACGTTCCGGCCAGATCGGCCTGACCGTATACGGATGCTTCCGCAGCCGTGAAGTTCACGCCTGTTATATCGGTCAAACCTACATCGAAAGTTCTTCTGGCGGGGGTGAAGGTGTAACCCTTTTTACCGGGTGTAAGAATAACGTTATACTGTTCGACGAGCGCTGCGGGCAGCCTCAATGTGTAATTGCCGTTGGCATCCGTGATAATATAGCTGAACAAATCACTGCTGATCGAGCCCTCCCAGACCTTGACATTCAGGATCGTCAATGAGTACATGGCGGAAATATTGACACCCTGAACCCCTGCGCCGGTCGCGTCAGTGACCGTACCGGAAACAGTCACAAATAACTGCTGCTGATTTTGATCATCATCGTCGTCATCGCTGCCGCCGCTGCTGCAACCGGCGACTATCAAAAACATCAACATCAGAAAATATAACAAAAATTGAGTTAAAATCCTTTTTCTTTTCATAGGTCCCCCTTATTATTATTACGTTTTAATCAAATAGTTTTTAAGTTATCGGTACATCTACTATCATTTCTAAAAAAAAACAAGAAGTTTTTTACGTTAAAAGATATATTGACAAGGACTTTTTTTTCCTTTAGCGTACGCAACAAATTCATTTCCCATTGGAGATTAAAAGTGAAAGACTTTGGAGCTTTAGACTTAAGCGGCAGTGTGAACGGCAGCCTTTTGAGCATGATTCTCGATGCCGGGCTGATGGTTAAGTTTGTTTTGCTGGTGCTTTTCATTTTTTCTGTGGTTTCCTGGGCGATCATTTTCATCAAGTATCGCTATTATCGCAAAATTCAAAAAGAAAATGAAGCGTTTAATGACGACTATCTGAAGAGTTCGAAACTTTCGGATGTCTTGCCGGCAGCGAAAAAATATTCATACTCCACCACGGCGGAAGTTTTTCGCGTGGGGTACAAGGAACTGACCCAGACCAACAGACCGGCCGCAGGTGAATCGGCCCAGGGACGCGACGACATCAGTCTTTCGTCACTGGATAATCTCGAACGCTCGATGAATAAAGCCAGTGCCACAGAAATGACCAAGCTGGAAAGTTCGCTGGGATTTCTGGCTACAACCGGGTCGGCCAGCCCTTTTATCGGTCTGTTCGGCACCGTCTGGGGAATTATGGATACGTTTAAAGGCATCGGCGCGCGCGGGTCGGCCACGCTGGCTGTTGTCGCTCCCGGAATTTCCGAAGCATTAATCGCCACCGCAGCCGGACTGGCTGCAGCGATACCAGCGGTTATCTTCTATAATTATTTTTTAAATCAGTCGAAAAACATGGTTCAGGAAATGGAAAACTTTTCCGCTGAATTCTTAAACATTGTAGAACGATATCTTGTCCGTAAATAAATCCCGGAGACAAAACAATGGTGCGCGGGTCACGCAGAAAAAATAATGCCAGTAAACCGCTGGCGGAAATCAACGTTACGCCTCTGGTCGATGTCATGCTGGTGCTGCTGATTATCTTCATGGTGACGGCGCCCATGCTGTCGATGGGCATCGATGTCAATCTGCCGCGGGTTAAAGCCAAAAGCGTCGATGTGGCCGAAGAAAAACTGGTTCTGACCGTCAATGAAACCCGGGAAATCTTTCTGAATAAAACCAAAATGACGCTGGGGGAATTAAAACCCAAACTGGAAGCCATCTTTTCCAACAGAATCGACCGGGAAATTTTTCTGCGCGCCGACAAAAATGTGCCTTATGGCTTTGTGGTTGAAGTCATGTCGGAAGTTCGTAAGGCAGGGGTTGATAAACTGGGAATGATCACGGAACCTCCCGAGGAAACAAAATGACACCCCGGATGCTTGGCAAGGGCTACCGCAGCGGTAACGGCAACTTTCAAAACATGATCTTCCTTTCCCTGACCCTTCATGTGGTTGTTGTTGCCCTCATTCTCGTGTCGGTCCCGACAACATCGCGGCACCTGACCTTCGGAGCAGCCTATTCCGTTCAACTTGTGGGCTCTGAAGCGGTTATGCCTTCTCAGGAAACATCTTCACTCAGTGACATCCTGGAATCGAAAAAAACCTCCGACGCCATCATCATTAAACGGAAGATCAGCAGCATTTATTCGTCCCCGCTGAAAACGCCGGCCACACAAAAACTCGATGTCGAAAAAGCCGTTGGTGCGCTCCGTCAGAAAGAACGCGCCCCGGGAAAAACAAAGGAGAATGCCCCGGCATCCGGCCGAACGGCGATGACGGACGCCGAAGTCAATGCGCAGGCCAATGAATATATCGAAACCGTGTGGTCGAGGGTAAAGCAGAACTGGTCCATACCGCAATCCCTGCTGCCGGATAACAATATCACGACGATTGTGGATGTCAGGATTGCCCGCAACGGCGCCCTGTTGTATGCCGGTTTTGAAAAACGCTCCGGCAACCGTTATTTCGATGACTCCGCGCTCAGAGCGGTCAAAAAATCCGGTCCGTTTCCTCCGTTGCCCCATTGGATCAGGGATAACCATATTGAAATCGGCATCCGGTTTCATTCCTCGGAACTGCGCTGATCTCGTGTGTGCAGGAGAACGTTTTTTAAAAGAAAAAGGTAGGGGTATCACGTGACAAAAAGAGTTTTGATTTTAACGTTGATCTTTTTTTTCTGCGCCTGGCCGATCTGCAGCAACCGTGCAGATTCCAAAGTGTATGTGGACATCGATTCTCCCGCTTTCAGACTGATTCCCATCGCCATCTGCGATTTTCATCCTGCGTCGGGTCCGGTCGGCCATGTCGCTTCCGAGACAACGGTTTCCGAACGCGTTAAAAAAGATCTCGCCCTGACAGGACTGTTCAATATTTTGAACAAACAAAGTTTTCTGGAAAGCCCTGATGCCGTATCGACAACAGCCGTGGGAAAAATTCGTTTTGCCGACTGGCTGGCCGTAGGCGCCGACTATCTGGTCAAAGGACGCATCTTTCAAAAGGATCGGGAAATGACCGTCGAGGCCTATCTTTATGATGTCGCCCGCGGTGAGTTGATTTTCGGCAAAAAATACCAGGCGCCGGCCGAAAAAACCAAGGCGGTCGCCCGCGCGATAGCATCCGACATCATGCTTGCCCTGATCAATGACGCGGGAGACTTCAACACCGAAATAGCCTTTGTATCCAAGACAGGCCTCCGGTCTGATATTTATGCCGTCAGTTATGACGGCGCCGATGTCAGGAAAGTCACCCATCATCAGTCCATCTTAATGGCGCCGCGCTGGTCGCCTGACGGAAACGGAATGGCCTTTACCTCATTCAAAAGAGGACGTCCTGAAATTTATTTCCTCAATTTAAAAAACAGGTCGGAAAAAAGACTGGCATCTTTTGGAGGATTGAATTTATGCGGTTCCTTTTCCCCCGATGGTCGAAAACTATTAATGACCCTGAGCAAGGACGGCAACGAAGAAATATATGCCCTGGATGTTCAGACGTTACAGCTTCAGCGCCTGACCCGCCATTCCGCCATCGATGTTTCGCCGTCATGGTCGCCTGACGGTAAGCAGATTGTTTTTGTTTCCAATAGAGGAGGGTCGCCGCAAATTTACACTATGGATGCCGATGGGAACAACGTGAAAAGAATTACTTACAAAGGCAGTTATAATTCCTCGCCCTCCTGGTCACCGCGCGGCGACCGTATCATCTACGAAGGATTAACCGCTGACCGATATCAAATCTTTTCCGTTGACACGGAAGGCAACAATCCGGCGCAACTGACCTCTGACAATGCCAACAATGAGTCGCCGTTCTGGTCGCCGTCGGGGCGTCAGATTGTGTATGTGTCCCGCAAACATTCCGGCAGTCAAATCCTCATCATGAATGCCAACGGGACCAATCCGAGGCTGCTGTATGAGCAAAGCAACAGACTCGCCATGCCGGCATGGTCGGGACGACTCCGATAGGCAAATTTAAATCTCAAAGGGGTTGTTATTTTCTTTTCTTTGATGTATAAAACACGCATATTTAGAATGTATTTCGGTGAAACGGGAGTCAAAAACAGACAAACAGCGTTTTGTTGCATGGTTTTAACGTGAACGATTCTTGGTCGTCATTTTCTGATCAATATAATTTTTGAACACCTTTAAAAAAGGAGATGAAGCAATGAACATGCAAATCCATTTAAGACTTGTTTTAGTCGTATTTATAGCCGGTTTGATGATGATCGCGGGTTGCGCCGAAAAAAAATCCGTCATCACCAGCGATGCCGCACAGGAACAGCAAACCACCCCGGCACAGACGACCCCCTCGCAGGAGGATATGTCATCGAAGGATATCACCGGGTCCCAGATTGCATCGGAGGAAAAGTCGGTGGACCTGGAAAAAATGGCGCGGGCACAATCCCCTGTCAACGATATCCATTTTGATTTCGACAGTTCCAGTATTCGCCCGGATGCTCGTGAGACTCTCCGGGAAAATGCCGACTATTTCATGAACAATAGAATTTCGTCCATCATCATTGAAGGGCATTGTGATGAAAAAGGCACCAACGAATACAATATGGCGCTGGGAGAAAGACGCGCTCAGGAAACAAAAAAATATCTGGTGAATCTGGGGGTGAAAGAATCCCTGATGCAAACCGTCAGTTTTGGCGAAGAAAATCCTCTGGATCCGGCCTCCAATGAAGACGCCTGGGCCAAAAACAGACGGGCACATTTTGCGGTCAACCCCTAACGATAAAGCGAGGTGAAGCCTTTGGAAAGATTTCGTTATTTCATTTTATTTCTGGTGGTCCTTTTTCTGGCCGGATGCGCCTCCTCCGGAGATTTAAGGGCGCTGCGTTCGGAGATGAGCCAGCGAACGGATGAAAAAATATCCTCTCTGGAAGCAGAGGTGAACGCGTTGAAGGAAAACGCCACGGCACTGGAATCCATGCGCAAAGGGCAGGCCAATACCATGGCGGATCTTGCCGAATTAAGGGAAAATCTCCAGCAACTGCGGGGTCAGGTGGAAACGCTCAAAAAAGACGCGTCGCAGTCGTCCAGGAAAGACGAACAGCTTCTGAATAACATGTTGCTGCGAATCAATTTCATCGAAAATTTTCTGGAAATCGGCAGCAAAAACACGTCGGACGCCTCGGATAAAACGGGCAAAGTCAATGGCGGCTCGGTCGCAAAGGATACCGGAAGCAAGCAGGATAAGGATAAAGCGTACTCAGCCGCCTATCAGATTTTTCAGGAAGGAAACTATGCGAAAGCGCGAAACGAATTTCAGACTTTTTTGACTACCTATCCGAACAGCGAATATTCGGACAACGCACAGTTCTGGATTGGTGAATGTTATTTTTTTGAAAAAAAATATGAATCGGCCATTCTGGAATATGAAAAAGTCACCAAAAATTATCCGAAGGGAAACAAGGTCCCCTATGCTCTTTTGAAACAGGGTCTTTCCTTTCTGAAACTGGGGGATAAAACCAGCGCCAAATTACTCCTGCAGGAAGTCATAAAAAATTATCCGAACACCAGCCAGGCGCGTATCGCGCGCTCCAATTTGCAGGACATCAAATAGTCGTTTTTCACCCTCTGCAAGTATCTATTCTAAAATATTTTGTTCCACATCGGATGGAGCGGTCAGATTAAAAACCGATAAATCTTTCGTCTTTTCAACCCGGACATCGGAGTAGGTGACTGTCAGCGCGGTTGAGCCGTTCGCCAATCGGATCACAAGTTTTTCAGGCAAAGCGCTTTGACCGCCATAAAAATATTGCACATTATATTTTTCCGAACCGGTTTCATCGGTGCAAAGCAGCCGCATCAGTTTTTGACTGCCTTCCTGTACCCAGATGATTTGCGACTCACTCGAGGATTTCTTGCATGTCATCCGCCAAAGACGGCCTTCGGATGAGACATCCTCGGCAAGACGTTCTGTCGTGCAAAACGGATAGGTCCCCGTCAACACCAGGACCATATCTTCGATGTCCATCGACCAGGGTAGAAATTTTTCCAGATTGGAACGCGTCGGTCGTCCCCGGTAAAGCTCTTTTTTCGACGGAACGAAAACAGTCATGGTATCGGGTGTCGCCGTCAGCAACAAGTCGGGATTGCCGATGAGGGGCAGCACTTCCAGGCGCACGTATCCCGGACGTCTCAGAACCAGGGCGGCCCGGACATGATACGATGCGTCGACCGTTTTAAAATCTATTTTCGCCAGGGCTTGGAAAACATCCTCCTCGGCAAGCCCGCCGGATGTCGACAAGATCCTTTTTTCCGGATAAACATCGCGCGCAACACCTGATGCCTGCTGTAACGCACAGGAACAGAGGCAAAGCATCAGAAACATCCATATCAAGCGGAAATATTTTTGGATCATGAGTTGATTCTTATCCGGAAAGACCTTGTGGTTTGATTATCGTGTCCCGCGGATATCCTCGCGCTTCTTTTTCAGGACATCGTTTCCGGGATCGATTTTCATCCCCCGCTCATACATATCGGCCGCGTCCTTGAGCCTGTTCTGCCGGACATACAAATCCCCGAGGTGTTCAATGATTTCAATCTCATCAGGCAGCAGTGTCCAGGCTTCTTTCAGATATTTTTCCGCGTTTTTCAAATCATTTTTTTTGAAATATACCCATCCCAGGCTGTCCAGTAAATAACCATTGCCGGGTTTGATTTTGAGCGCCCGCAAGATCATGGCCTCCGCTTCATCAAGATGCATGTCCCTTACCGCATAACTGTATCCGATGAAATTCAGCGCTTCGGCATTTTTCGGATCAATGTCCAGGATTTTTTTCATCGACATAATGCTCTCTTCAAAACGGTTGGTCTTATCGTAAAGCACGCCCAGGGCATAATGCAAATCCGTGCTTCGAGGCAGCACTTTCAAACCGTCCTGCAGAATGGCTTCCGACGAGGCGTTATCACCGGTTTCATCATAAAAGGACGATAACAACAGATAAAACGGGACCTGATCGTTCTTTTTCTTAATGGATTTTTTTATGACCGCCACGGCCTCCGTGACTTTCCCCTCCTCTTTCAAGATCATCGCCGCGCGGAGTTGCGCACTGACATACAGCTCGGACGATGATGCAATGCCCGTAAATTCCTCAACGGCCCGGACGTTATTTTTTTGCTGATCGTACGTTGTCGCCAGCAAATAACGCACTTTGTCGTCCAGGACATTTTTCTGTAAAATCGAAGAAAACTCGGCGGCGGCCAGATCAAATTTTTTCATGTCAAAATACAGCAGACCCAGCGCCACTTTGATATCCCGGTTATCCGGATCGATTTTCAAAACTTCCTGAAATTCCTTTTCCGCTTCTTCATATTTTTTCTTCTTGATTAAAAGCTCGCCGGTCCGCACGCGTAAATTAAGCCGTGTCGGATCAATCGCCAGATAATTGCGGTAAATTTCAATGGCCTTATCCAGTTTTTCCTGTTTCTCGTACAAAGCCGCCAGATCGAACAGGGCCATTTCAAAATACGGATTCAGGGACATGGCTTTTTTAAACATCTTCTCCGCTTCGTCCAGCCGTTTCATCTTCTCCAGAACTTTCCCGTAATAATAGACGCCCATGATGTTATCCGGATCGATTTTCAGCATTTTTTTAAATGTCTCTTCCGCTCTGTCGAATCTTTTTTCTTCCGCATAAATAATCCCCAGATACAGATGCGCAACGAGGTTCTTCGGATCCAGCTCGATGACTTTTTTATGCTCTCTGACTGCTTTCGAATACTCCCGCATATTCAGGTACAAGCCGCCCATAATCAAATGCACGTCTACATTGTCCGGATCCCGGGCCAGCGCCTCTTCGCCATGGGCCACGGCGCTTTTGACGTCGCCCTTCTGGGCGTAAAGAGACATCAGTTCAATGACAAGATAGGCGGAGTCGGGATCCGCCGCATAGGCCTGCTCCAGCTCGCGGATGGCCTCATCCAGATTTCCATCATTGCGCAGAAAAACACTCAGCAGATAATGATAAGAGGCCTGCTGTTGAAATTTATCTCCCGACGGAGCATGCTGGACGTTCGGCAACGTCACGCAGCCGGAAAGACTGACAAACATAATGACAACGAAACAAATGAAATTTCTTTTCATAAGGTCTTCGAATCCGTTTTAACGGCGCTTTCGCGATGATGCGCCGGCATTATGATTTCTCCGGGGACTTGTTTGTTTTTTTAATGATTCGGGATGCCGGAACAACCGACACCCCCTTTTCCCGCATGACTTTGGTTGCTGCTTGAAGGGCCCGGACCGTTTCAGGATACGGATGCCCGATGATAATTTTAGGAGCAGGATCATTGCTCTGGGCAACATGCATCAATTGACTGTAAATAGCGTGATAATCACGGTGATGATCGATAAAAATTTTTCGTTCAGCGATACGGAAACCCATGTCGTCCGCAATGGCATAGGCCCGGGTATCCGGCGATGTGCGCGAATCGATAAAAAAAAGTTTCTTGCGCTGGAGTTCCTTAAAAATGACGGACAGTTTTTCGTCGTCCATCATGAACTTGGAACCCATATGATTATTCACGCCGACGGCATGGGGAACCGCATCAATGTTCTTCCGTAATTGCAACACAAGCTCTTCCTGACTCATGTCCGTGAACAAGGCGCCTTCTCCCGGTCGCTCCCTGGGATAAGAAACCGGTTCCATAGGCAAGTGCACAAGGACCTCTCTGTTCGCCTGATGGATCATTTCCGCCGCTTCGCGGGAATGTCGTTGAAAAGGTAAAATGGCAAACGTCAGATCGGCATCGATTTTCAGCAACGCTTTGGCCACGTTCAGGTCATAACCGATGTCATCGATAATGATGGCCACTTCACGTAACCGTGCCGGAGGAGATGTCCGTTTCTTAACCGAATCGATTTTGGGCGCGGCGGGTTTGACGGCAACCTCTTTCTCCTTTGCTTTTTCAGGAACCGCTTCCTGAAACCGCACGACATAAATGATGCCGGCTACTGACAATAGGATGAGTACGACCAGAGTTGCCGTAAAAATTTTTTTCATTAAATTCATGAATGCTCAAGTAGTGCAGAACGGCTGCTATTTCTTTATGGATTTCATGATATTCCAGCTCTTAAGAATATTCACGGCCGTCTGCAGCTGATTGTCTTTTTCCAAATCCAATGGGTCTTTTGTGTCTCTGCTCTGGCCCCCATCGACCTTTGTACCATCGTCCTTATCCGGTTTAATATGACCCTTGAGATCTTTTTCCCGGATCCGTTCTTCCTTATCCGTAACGCTTTCCGCCTCTTCCGCCCCCTTGATAAAAGGCACGATAATGTCGGGGGTAATGCCTTCCGCCTGAATAGAACGGCCATTGGGTGTGTAATAACGGGCCGTCGTCAGTTTGAGGGCCGAACCATCTTCCAGGGGAATCACCGTCTGAACGGACGCTTTGCCAAATGTTTGTGTTCCGACAATTAAAGCTCTTCCATTATCCTGTAGCGCGCCGGCAACGATTTCTGCAGCACTGGCCGTTCCCTCGTTGACTAAAACAACGATCGGACAACTAATTTCATTATTATCGTTTTTAGCGACTGATTTTGTTTCCATTGCCTTCACTCTTCCCCGGGTGGAAACAATGGTCCCCGATTTCAGAAAAATATCCGATACATCTATCGCCTGAGTCAGCAAGCCGCCCGGATCGTTTCTCAAATCAAGAATCAATCCCTTCATGGGCTTGTTTTTATCGTCCAGTTCTCTCAGGGCCTTGCGTAAATCATCCGCCGTTCGATCCTGAAAAGCCGCAATGCGAATATAGCTGACGTTGTCTTCAAGTTTTTTATGTTTGACGCTTTTTACCTGAATGATGGCCCGTGTTAACGTAATGTCTTTCGGCGCGGCCATACCCTCTCTCATAATGGTAATGGTCACCTTGGTGTCTTTGGCGCCGCGGAGCTGTTTGACCGCTTCCATAATCGTAATGTCTTTTGTCGATTTGCCGTCAATTTTCAGAATCTGATCGCCCGGTTTGAGGCCGGCCCTGAACGCGGGCGTATCTTCGATGGGCGAGACAACCGTCAGAATGTCCTTGATAAGCATAATCTCTATGCCGACACCGCCGAACTGTCCCTGTGTTTCCACCTCCAGTTCCTTGTATAAATCCGGTGTCATAAAGGAACTGTGCGGATCCAGCGACCGGATCATGCCGTTGATGGCTCCCTGCATTAAATTAGTCGTATCAACATCATCAACATAGTTTTTTCTGACCATGTCCAGAACTTCGCTGAAAGTTTTTATGTCCTTATAAAAATTTTTATCCTTCGCGGCGGCACTATTGTCGCTACTCAGTCCCAAGAGGATCAGGGCTCCCACACCGATGACGGCCAGCAGATAAAACTTTATCGATAGCTTCTTCATCATATTCCTCACAAAATTGAATATATACCGCATTACTTATATCACTTTCTTCAATATTTATCATGTATTTGTTGGAAAATATCTGAAAGCGTTGAGTGCTCTCGAAGACGGAAACGTTTTGATATTACTCGATCGTCCAGCTGGTGCCGTCAGCAGAATCCTTCAGAACAACATTCATCCCGGCCAGTTTTTTCCGGATGTCATCGGCCCGGGCCCAATCCTTTGCTTCGCGGGCGGATTGTCTTTGTCTGATCAACTCCTCAATCTCATCGGCGTTCAACTCGCGTCGGCGCAACTCGGTTTCCCGGTACAACACAAAGAATTGATCTGCATCGCTGTTGATGACGCCCAGCACCGAACCGAAATAACCAAAAACCCGGATGGCTGCGGCCAGGACGGCGGTTTTGTCGGCCACCGGCATGCTTTTTTCTTTCATCATAAAATTATTCATCTGCCGGACCATATCAAAAACATAGCCCAATGCCTGGGCCGTGTTGAAATCATCATCCATCGCTTCATTAAACTTATCTTTCAGCATCTGGAAGGCATTGACATAGTCATCGACGCGCCCGGACGGCTGCGTTGCCACCGGTTTGGATCCGGCGGCTAATTGTCCCTGAAGTTCTTTCATCTGCTGGAGCGTTCTGTAACATCTGAACAGAGCGGCTCTGGCTTCGGACAGCGAATCATCCGAATAATCGACCGGACTGCGGTAATGGCTTTGCAGCATGAACAAACGCAACACTTCCGGATGATAATGTTTCAGGATTTCCTTGACCGGAAATATATTGCCCAGCGATTTGGACATCTTTTCCGAATTGATTTTTACAAAACCGTTGTGCATCCAGTAACGCGCCAGCGGCTTGCCGGTCGCCGCCGCCGATTGAGCGATTTCATTTTCATGATGCGGAAAAATCAAGTCCTCACCGCCGCCGTGAATATCAAACGTCTCTCCCAGATAACGCCGGCTCATGGCCGAACATTCAATATGCCAGCCGGGGCGGCCTTTTCCCCACGGGCTCTCCCAAAAGGGTTCGCCTTCCTTGCTGTTTTTCCAGAGTGCAAAATCCAGGGGATTTTTTTTCTTGTCGCTGACATCAACACGGGCGCCGGCCATCATTTCTTCCAGATTGCGACCGGATAAACCGCCGTACTGTTTATAATCACTGATAGAAAAATACACGTCTCCCTCAACGCAATACGCATAACCTTTGTCCTCTAGGGTTCTAATCAGAGCAATCATTTCCTGCATGTTTTCGGTTGCTCTGGGAGTAATGGTGGGTGTCCGGACACCCAGCGCCGCCATGTCTTCATCGTGTGCTTTGATGTATCGTTCGGCTATATCCGCAATACTCACGCCTTCCCTGTTGGCCCGGTCGATAATTTTATCGTCAATATCCGTGAAGTTTTTCACATAGGTGACGTTATAGCCCTGGGCCCGCAGATATCTGACGACCACGTCGAAAACAACCGCCGCACGGGCATGCCCGATGTGACAGACGTCATAGGCGGTAATGCCGCACACATAAATGCCGACGGCGCCCTCCTGAATGGGCTGAAAAACTTCCTTTTTTCTGGTCGCTGTATTGAATATCTTCTGAGGCATTTTTTTCACCTTTACGCATCAGGGAAAGAGCGGCGCGATTTGCAGGCCGGTATCTTCCTTAAATCCACACATGATGTTCATATTCTGCACGGCCTGTCCGGCCGCCCCTTTCACCAGATTGTCTATGGCCGCCATGATAATGACCCGTTTTGTCCGCGGATCAACAGCCAACCCAATGTCGCAGTAATTTGAGCCGCATACGGACGAAATATTCGGGTAAACGCCTTCGGGACACATCCGGACAAACGTCTCCCCGGCATAAAAGCTGCTGTAAAGAGCATGCAGATCGCCCAAAGCAATATCTTTTTTCAGTTTGGCGTAAATCGTGCTGAGAATGCCCCGTTTTACCGGCAGTAAATGCGGCGTAAAGGAAACGGCAAATTTTTTGCCGGCCAGCGCGTTGAGTTCCTGCTCAATTTCCGGCAGATGGCGATGCTTTCCGACTTTATAAGCTTTGAAGCCGCCGTCAACTTCACAAAACAGCGAACCGGCAAACGGTTCCCGTCCCGCGCCACTGACGCCGGAGGCGGAATCCGCGATAATCGTGGAAACATCCAATAATTGCTTTTTCAGCGCCGGAGCCAGCCCCAGAATAATGCCGGTCGGATAACAGCCGGGATTAGCCACAAATTTCGTTTTCTTTATTTTCTGCCTGTAAAGCTCCGGAATGCCATACACCGCATTTTTAATAAATTTGGCGCTGGCGTGCTTGCCGTACCAGACTTCATAAATTTTCAAATCTCTTAAACGGTAATCAGCGCTCAAATCAATCACCGTCTTTCCGGCGTTGATAAATTCCGGAGCCATGTCCATGGACACACCGTGAGGCAGAGCCAGAAACACCACATCGCAAAGCCTGCATATTTCGCCCGGTTTTGCGTTCTGATATTTTAACGCGGTCAAACCCTGTAAAGCCGGAAACACGGTCGATACTTCCTGACCGGCAAACCGCCTTGACGTGGCTGCCACTAATTTAACGTCAGGATGTCCTGACAGAATTCTGATCAGTTCCTGACCCGTATAACCGCTGGCGCCAAATATTGCTGCCTTAATCATAAAACGCTCCCAAAAAAAAGGGAGGCTGGAAGCCCCCCTGTCGGAATTTAACGTTTGGAGAATTGGAATCTCTTCCGGGCTCCGGGCTGCCCGTATTTCTTGCGTTCTTTAACCCGGGCATCTCTGGTTAAAAAACCGGCCTTTTTCAGGACCGATCGCAACTCGGCATCGTACTCCAGAAGCGCCTTGGAAATGCCGTGCTTCACGGCTCCCGCCTGCCCGGCAACGCCTCCGCCGGTGACGTTGATATATAAATCAAACTGATCCTTCTTCCCCGTGATATCGAGAGGCTGCTTGATAAGCATTTTCAGGCTGGGACGGGGGAAATATTCCTCGTAGCTTCTTTTATTAACCACAATATTGCCGTTGCCTGCTTTCATATAAACGCGGGCGATGGCACTTTTTCTCTTTCCTGTTGCATAAAACCTTTGTTCCGCCATGATTTCTCCAATATTAAATCTAGTTTATAGTTGATTGTCCGTTAAATCGATAATGTTTTCGGACACTGTGCTTCGTGAATATGAGCATTACCGGAATAAACTTTCAATTTTTTAAGCATCCTGCGTCCGAGATTCGTTTTGGGAAGCATTCCCTGCACGGCGATACGAATCAAATCTTCCGGTTTTTCGGCAAGCATTTTCCCTGCGGTCGTTTCTCTCAACCCCCCGGGATAGCCGGAATAAGAATAATAAATTTTATCCGTCATTTTCTTGCCGGTCAGAACGATTTTTTCGGCATTGACGACAACAATAAAATCACCGGTATCAACATGCGGTGTGTATGTTGCCTTATGCTTGCCTCTTAAACGGTGCGCTATTTCACTGGCAAATCTTCCCAGCACTTTACCGGAAGCATCTGCAATGTACCATTTTCTGTCGGCTGTCTGCGCCTTAGCCATGTACGTCTTCATAATAAAATCACCACTTTAATGAAAAATTTAAAGATGCACCTTATGCAATTTCAAATTGCTTGTCAAGAAAAATATTTGAACAGTTTGCAATACCGGAAATACATCGGATTTCTTCTTTTTTGACAAATTTTTGATACCTTTAAACCCGAATTTAAAGAGGCACATTTTTTAGAAACAAATTAACCCCAAAGCGGAACGTCGAACTAATGAACCTTGAATATGACACATTCATCCCGTTAAGATGTGCGCGTTCCATTATCACCACATAAGAGGGGATATTAAAAATATCAGAGATATGCCGATTCGGATTGTGTCGCGATTGGTCGTTATTATCATAACCACCATCATCGCCAGTTCATTAATGTTCGATTGTATTGGCTTTTACCCTGAGCATAAACAGAAGCTGTTTCCACCGGGCCCGGTGACACCACTATAGCGATCAACGAAGCAATCGGCAAAGGATAAACGCTTGGCATTGTTCTACGGGCAATTTTCAAGACGTGCAATCGCTCAATGCGATTTGATTTTCAAGGCGAGGGAGTTTTCGCCTGTTGCGCCAACGCCGTCTTTACGGCCTGACGCGTCAGGAAAAGCATTTCCCGGTATTTTTCCGAAGCACCCAGAGCGTTCGTCGAGGTGCCTGACGTATATTCCTTGAGAAGCCGCACCTTCGTTTTGGCGAATGTTTCCAGAGTTTTTCGGTCAATGGAATTAACGAATAGCTCTATAATTTTTCGGCGCATGGGGCGTGTTGAATTGGCCAGCAACAGGAATATCGTATTATTGGCCACCCTGACCACAAGATCCTGCTGTTTTTCCTGAAGCTCAATAACCTTTTCTCGGTCATCAAGACTGGCAAGTTCTTCATTGAAAAGCCCTGCGATAGCCTTCACGTCGCGCGGGGAAAATCTGTTAGCCGCCATTTTGAGTATTTCCGGAAAGACAGCCGTCCAGAATTCCCATATTTCATCAACGAAATAATCATCAACAATCATTTTCTGCTCATTTTCATCTTTCTGAGAAAAGAGGAGACTGAGAAAATCGATGCCGGCATGTTGCACATAGTCTTTAACATAGATGCCATCTCCCTGTTTTATATCGAGGACATTCATGGATTCCAACTGTTTTAAGCCGATCCGCAGAGAACTCAAATCGACTTTCATCTGTCTGGATATTTCTTTTGCCGAAGGAAGCTTTGTTCCGGGTTTGAGCTTATTATTAAAAATATCCCTCATGAGAATGCGAACAACTTTCTCCGGAACTTGTTGGTTGGCCATATACCCTTCCTCCTTTGTTTATAATTTTATACAATTATCAATATCTTGTCAAACAATAATTCAATTATAATAATTGATATATAAAATTCTTGACATTTAATAGTAATTTGTTATGCTGATTTTACTGATGGTGGATACCCCCTCGTTAATTCTTTTATGATTTGTAAAGAAAGGCATGAGTTTTTAAGGGAACAATGATTGTAGCAGGATGTGATGTCGGATCTCTTACCGCCAAGGCATTGATCATGAATGAGAAGGGCCGGCTTGCGGGAGAGATCACCCGGGTGAGATTGTCTACCCTGGATTCGGCCACGGAAGTAATGGAAAAAGCCTTGGCATCGGCAAAGCTCCGATTTTCCGATCTGGACTACTGCTGCAGCACAGGCTACGGCCGTTACGAAATTCCTTTCGCCCAGATGAATATGAGCGAGATATCCTGTCACGGATTGGGCGCCTTCCGTGCGGACCGCAGCGTCAGGACCATTATTGATATCGGAGGACAGGACTGCAAGATTATCCTGATCGATGCGGAAGGCAATGTCCGTGATTTCATCATGAACGACAAATGCGCCGCGGGCACGGGAAGATCATTGGAAATGCTGGCCAAAACGATCGGCGTCGACCTTGAGACGTTAGGAAGCCTGGCCGTTAAATCGAAGAACCCCATCAGTATTACCAACAAATGCAGTATCTTCATGGAACTGGAAGTCCTCAATCATCTCTACGCAAGAAAAAAACTTAAACACATCGCCTGCGGCATTGCCGATGCCGTTGCCAAACGGGTTGCAGCTCTGGCCAAAGCCATTGACGTCGAGAAAAACATTTGTATCACCGGCGGAGTATCCAAGAATCCCGGCGTGGTGAGACAGTTGGCTTATCATATGAACGTTTCATTTACATCGCTTCCTGTTGATCCCCAAATAATCGGCGCAATGGGCGCCGCCGTCTATGCCATGGAAACGTTGAAAGCGAAGGTGGGCATGTGATTACTGCGGGAGTGGACGTGGGAACTCGATTTATCAAAGTTTGCGTAACCGATGGCGAGCATCTGCGCGGGTCAGCCTGCGCGGAGATAGGTCCCCGGTTCGATGCCCTTATCCGTTCTTTGTTAAAGGAAGCGCGGGTTCAAGCCCGGGCGGGAAGATGGGAAATAAAAAAAATTGTCGCCACCGGTTTCGGCGGCCATTTGGTGAAAAAGGCCGCCTTTACATTGGGAGAAGCTGCCTGCGCTGCCCGATCAGCCTTCTTTTTTGACAGGGATATTAGAACCGTTATTGATCTGGGGGGGCTTTTTATCACGGTTTCTACCATTGATAAAAATGGTTTTCTGGAGACCACTCATGTGAACGAGAGATGCGCCGCCGGAAGCGGCAAGTTTCTGGAAATGGTCGCTGAGGCGGCAGAGGTACCTTTTACTGAAATTTCTTCCTGCGCCGCCGCTTCCCGCCAACCCTACTCGTCCTCCAGCAGTTGCGCCGTCTTCGCCGAGAGCGAGATCATTTCGCAGGTCAATACCGGAATGAAACCAAGCGATATTCTGGCCGGCGTTATCCGGGCCATAGCCTCAAAGACCGCTTCCCTGATCGATGGCGCCGGCGCAAAGGACAAAATCGTTTTGATCGGCGGTCTTTCCAAGGTTTCGGCAGTTAGAGACATGTTAACGGGACTTACCGGCAGAAGCATGACGACGTTGCCAATAGACAGCCAGTTGGTTGCCGCTTTTGGCGCCGCACTCATTGCTCAGGGCAAGATCATCCGGAAAAGGCAGGGTTTATCTGTCACAGGAGAAGCCGCCTGATGGAATTGACGGATTGCACGCCTTTGATGAAACAGGTCACAGAGATGGTTAGAGATCAACGCAGGGGTTTTTCGCGTCATCTTTCCGATCATGGTGAAGAGGCGCGCCGGATCGGCTTTTTATCCAGAGATAAAAAGCCTGACAGGGCCGTGATTGTTACCGCCGAGGACACTGCGCTTGAATTGGGATCACCGCGACATCCCTCTGTCAGCACGTTTCTTTGGACAAAACAAAAAGATCTGCTGAGCAGAGCGATTTGGACGGCCGGCAGAGATTTCCCCCAGATCAAAGAAAGCCCCGTCAGTTTTGCGCAGGTGATCATGGTGGAATTAGAAGGTGACTTTGATCCCACGGGTCCTAATATACAAACCCTCTCAAATCTGACGAATCGGATTCCGGGATACATGACCCGGAGCATTCCCGGCAAGATATGGATCAGGATCCATCGGGATCTCCTGGCCAGGAAATTTTCCCTCCAGTCCCTCGGACAGTGTCTTATACAGGCCTATCATGAGTCTATCCCCGGGCTGAAAAACATCGAAGTCGCCCTTATCGCCGATAATGCCGACTTCGTGGGGCATCTTATTCCGATTCATAACCGCGCCCGCATCATTTACGGCGAAAATAAAAAGCTGGTTCTGGAAGCGGACGGAACCATCAGTTGCGAGGATCTTGACTGCGAAAATTGCACGGAGAAACCCACCTGCGATACCTTGCGGGATGTTATTGTAAAAAGGAGAACGTGATCATGAACGAACCGATTATCCTCGCTTTCCTCGGGAAGGGAGGCGTTGGCAAGACGGTGTTGTCCGCTCTTACGGGAACGATCCTTTCCGCTTGCGGCAAAAAGGTCCTTTTTGTGGATGCCGATCCGGCCATGGGATTGACCAGCGCCCTGGAGGTTTCGGACATCAAGACCATCGGCGCCGCGCGGGAGGAAATCATCCGTCAGGCAAGAATTTCCAGTTCTTCTGAAGAAAAAGAGAAGCTGGCCGATATCGTCGACTATCTGCTCATGGAAGCGCTTTACGAAGGTCAGGGTTTCGGGATGGTGGCGATGGGACAGACCAACACCCTGGGATGTTATTGCCCCGTTAACAATCTTCTGCGCAGTACGATCAAGTCGATAGCATCACAGTACGAAGCGGTGATCATCGACGCGGAAGCAGGCATCGAACAAGTGAATCGCCAGGTTGTGGAATCGGTTCATTATCCCGTCATTGTTACGGATAACTCTCTCAGAGGAGCCAGGACAGCGGTGATGATTTCCAGTTTACTGAAAAAAATTCCCCAGCTGTCGCCGGTAAAGGTGGGAACTGTTTTTAACCGTGTCGATCAGGCGGATGAAAATCTGGTGAAAATGATTCTGGAGGCGGGAATGGACTATTACGGCAGCTTGAGACCGGACAACGCCATCAGCGCACTGGACAGGCAGGGCCTTTCTATCGCGAAAATTGCCGGCACATCCCCCGCTGCCGCCGGGATGAGATCCGTTCTGGAGCAAATTGGAGCCTTTGGGAAAATATTAAACGTTAAAAAATAAGACAAAGAAAGAGGACCTATCCCTCAATCCTGTTTTAAATATATTTTTTGGAGTAGATTATGCGAGATGTTTATGTCGTTGCGGCCCACACAATCAAGTTCGGCAAATACCTGGAGAAAACGATATCCGAATTATCGGCAATGACGGTTTCCCCCTGTCTGAAAGAAGCCGGATTGGACAAGAAGGATATCCAGGCGCTCTGGTTTTCCAATTCCGCCTGGGGTGAATACAAAAGGCAGGTCTGCATCCGCGGTCAGGTGGCTCTTCGTCCTTTGGGGATCGATGCCATTCCGATCACCAACCTGGAAAACGCCTGTGCCGGCGGTTCCACGGCGTTTCATCATGCCTGGATGGGCGTGGCCAGCGGGATGTATGACATCACGATGGCCCTGGGTGCGGAAAAAATTTACGATCAGAACCAGGCGCTCGTTTTTTCCGGTTTTCTGACCGGCCTGGATGTCGGCAACTTTGGAAAGACGCTGGAAAGATTGGGCGACGTCGCTTTAAGCGAAAACGAAAAGAAGGCGATGGCGACCCATATCGAAAAGTACAAGGGCCTGGCAAAGCAAAGCTCCGGCAAGGGCAGAAAAAAATCCTTCAAGGACAAGTTCATGGCCCAGCGGGATGCCCTGGTTGTCGCCATTCGGATCGGCGAGACCATGGGTTACGACATGCTCAAGAAACTGCGTAAATTAGGCAGCGGCGACCATTCTCCCTTTATGGATGTTTACGGCTATGAAGCGCGTCAGCACATGAAAAAGTTCGGCACCACCATCGAACATCTGGCCGCCATCGCTTCCAAAAATCATTTTCATTCTTCCCTGAACCCCAATGCACAATACCAATTTTTAGTATCGACGGAGCAGGTTTTGGCGGACCGCCTGGTCACCTGGCCGCTGACCCGTTCCATGTGTGCCCCCATCGGCGACGGCGCCGCTTCGGCGATTCTCTGCGACGAAGCAACGGTAAGACGCCTGGGATTGTCGGGCCAGGCGGTAAAAGTCAGGGCGTCGATTCTGGGTTCCGGCATGGCCAGAGATCGCGACGGTATCGACATCGGCGAACGGCTGAGTCGCCTCGCCTATGAAAAGGCCGGCGTGGGACCTGCCGAGATAGCTTTTGCCGAAGTGCACGATGCCACCGCCTACGGAGAACTTCATCAATGCGAGTCGCTGGGGTTCTGCCGTCTGGGCGAAGGAGGACGATATGCCGAAAGCGGGGCGACGAAATTGGGCGGCAAGCAACCCGTGAATCCCAGCGGCGGTCTGGAATCGCGCGGCCATCCCATCGGGGCATCCGGCCTTGCACAGATCCATGAACTGGTGACCCAGCTCAGGGGCGCGGCCGGGCCAAGACAGGTGTCCGGGGCAAAACTTGCAATCGCTGAAAATGGCGGCGGAGCCCTGGGAGTGGAAGAGGCCGCGATGTGCATCCATATTCTGGAAGCCCCGTCATTGAAATAATCTGTATGTAAGGAGCAAAGCAGTGAACAGAAAACTAAGAAAGCTGGATCTGGGAAAAAACATTTTGAAATCGATCTGTTTGTTTTCCATCAATGAAATCAGGAGAGGTTCCTTTCTGAAAAACATTCGCGGCGTTTCCAGGACGGAAATTCGACAGGAAATGTCGTGGGGAGAATTACTGGAAGAAAAGGCGGCCCGTTACAAGGATAAAATTTTTCTTATCTTTGAAGACAAAACGTTCACCTATCGTCAGATGAACGCAAATGCCAACCGGATAGCCAATTACTTTTTATCTTCAGGCGCAGGGCAGGGCAAGGGCGTGGCGATTCTTATGGACAATTCACCGAGCTTCATCGATATTTTCATCGGGATTCAGAAGATCGGCATGTACGCCGTCCCCGTAAACACATCGTTGAAGGGAGACAGTCTCCTGTATATCCTTAACCATTGTGACGCCGAATATCTGGTCATCGATGAAACGCATCTGGAGACCTTGAACAAAATAGCCGACCGGTTGGATAAGATAAAAACCATCATCATTAATCCATCCCCTTCTTCATCGAGACAATATCCGGCGGGATATCATGTCCTTGATGAAGCCTATAAAGGATCGCCCGCGAATCCGGGGCTTGGCTACCGCAAAGACGATATCTGTTTTATTACCTATACCTCCGGGACGACCGGGCTTCCCAAGGGCGTTGTTTACCGCTACCGTAAATCATCGGTGAAACTGTTGTCGCTGGTCGCCGTTATGCTTTTCAAAAAAAGCGACGTTCTCTATACGGGCATGCCTCTTTTCCACGGCAATGCCCTTTTTGTAACAGTGACCTGCGCCCTGCATACGGGAGCCCGGGTTGTTCTGGCAAGGAAATTCTCGGCCAGCCGTTTCTGGGATGATATCCGAAAGTACAACGTTACGACCTTTAATACCATCGGAGCCATGATCCCTATTCTGATGAAGCAGCCGGAAAAACCTTCAGACCGCCAGCACAATGTTCGTTTTATTATTTCGGCGGCCTGTCCCGCTGATCTGTGGGAAAAATTTGAGAAACGGTTCGGACTGACCATCTATGAGACCTATGGCGCCGTTGACGGAGGCGGCAAGATCATCCTCAACCTGGGCACTGCGCCGGTGGGATCGATCGGCAAGCCGCCCATGAAAGTCAAGTACCGTCTTGTGGATGCCAACATGAAAGATGTGCCCGATGGTACGCCGGGCGAGCTGGTCTTTCCCGTTTCCAATAAGAAAAGCACATCCTCCGTCGAGTACTATAAAAACGAAAAAGCGTCGGCGGAAAAAATGAACGGGGATTATATCTTCACCGGGGATTTGATCAGACGCGATACAGAGGGCTTCCTGTACTTTATCGGCAGAAACACAGAGTCGATGCGCATTAAAGGTGAAAATGTATCGGCTTTCGAGGTGGAGCAGGCGATCCAGAAACATTCCAATGTTCTGGAGGCGGCTGTTTACGCCGTTCCGTCAGAACTGGCGGAAGATGATATCATGGCCTCCATCACTCTGGTGGAAGGCGTGACGCTGAAAGAAACCGAGTTGATCGAGTATCTGAAGGAAAACCTGCCCAAGTTCGCCGTGCCCCGATATGTGAAGATCGTTCCGGAATTGCCGAAAACTGAAACGCACCGGGTCAAGAAAAAGGAATTAGAGGCGCTGAAGGTCGTCACCGGCACCTGGGACGAAAACAAAAAAGCCTATGTGTGACGGTTTCTCGATGCGTCTGATTATAAAAATTACCATTATCTAGTAACAAAGGAGGTCAAAAACTATGAGCAAGATCAATACGGGTTTCTGGCAGAAGATGTTTTTTGTCGGTTCGCTCTGGAATCTGGGTATCGGCATAACCAGTCTGTTGTTTACGGATTTTATGCTCATGATGATGTTCGGAAAGGGGCCGATAGAAGACAATCTCCTGGCCTTTATCAATGGTACGGTGCCGGTAACGGACAACCTCCAGACCTTGATATTTTTCAGGTTCTTTATGATCGCTGTCATCCTCTTCGGCATTGGTTACTACTGGGTCTCGCGCGATCTCCTGGCCAACCGGGCCGTGATCTGGCTGGGGCTTGTCGCCAAGCTCATCATCTTTTTCACCTTCGTCTACTACTACGCCCTGGAGCAAGCGGCCTGGTTTCCCGTCTTCGTCTTATCGGGCGATTTCGTATTCTCGATCTTTTTTGTAGCCTTCCTCTGGAAGACCAAGGACGGCATTTATTGACCCTTTAACCCCACAAGGAGAGAAGAGGTATACCATGGCAAAACAAACAACCGACAATCTTTCCCCGCTCTACACCTACCAGGAGGGCATGGAATGGAATCCCGTGGAAAAGGTGATCATGGAACGGCGAAGCATCAGGAACTTCAAGAAGGAACCGGTGCCCGACAACCTGATCCGACGGGTGCTGGAGGCGGCAAGATTCGCCCCCACGGCGGGAAACGCCCAACCCTGGAAGTTTATCGTCGTCAAGGACCAGGCGCTGATTGCAGAAATGGAGCGGGCAACGATACAACTTAGTAAATTACTCATGTGGTTCGTGGATTATAATAGAAACGCCTTCCGGCGCATATTTCTGGCGCCCTATACGAAGTTTATGACCCGGCTGATGCCCAACAAACTCCATCCCATCCCCTTCAACCTGCTCCAGCAGATCGCCGCCGAAAAGACAGCCGTGTACTATAACGCCCCCGTTATGATTCTCCTTTTGATCGATAAGCGGGGGATCGGCAATCCGGTGCTCGATGCCGGCATCTGCGGTCAAAACATCGTTCTGGCCGCTCACAGCCTGGGGTTGGGAACATGCTGGGTCGGCATGATGACGGTTTTGATGATGAATCCCCTGTGGCGGAGAAAATTGGGAGTTAAATCCCCCTATGAGCTGACCGACTGTATTGTTTTGGGCTGGCCGAAAGGCGACTATGACGGCGAGGTGACCAGGGAAGTGCAGCTCGTCGAATGGCTTGAGGCCGGCGGGGAGAAACGAATCGAAAGGCAGGGGGTGTGATATGTTAGATCTGTCATTAGGAAAGAAGGGAAAGATTCCCAATTACTTTAAAGAGACTCAGATGACCTACGGGGTTGTCGTCTTCGATCCTACGCTATGTACCGGCTGCGGCATCTGCGTTTCCATCTGTCCCGCCCGGGGCCTGATGCTTACCAAAAGGCAGGACAGTGCCAAAAAGAAGATACCGCTGGTGATCGAAACCGCACCGGGGATATCGCTTTGTATGGCCTGCGGCGACTGCACAGCGGCCTGTCCGGAGGCGGCCATCCGCATCAAACGCGGATTCAACGCCGGGTTCTTCTTCCGCAAGTTATCACAGCAGCCGGAGTTAACTTTGCCGAAAAAATATTAATAAAATCAGAAGGAGAGTTTCATTGAAAAATAACCCCAAGCCGTTTCAATATCTTAAATGGAGCTCCCGGTTTCTGAATTTCGGATATTACCTTACAACTTTTCCGAATTTCAGTTACTGGGCTCTCAGACTTACCCGGCCTCTCTATGTCCAACGCGAAACATTCTTCAATCACAAATTCAGATATGCTTTCCTGATCCTGGGAGGAGGAATTCTTCCGCCCGAGGAAATCAAAGCCTACCACTATGGGGCAAAAGCCTTTGTTGATAATATGAAAAATGCTCTAAAAGCTAACGAAAACGGTAAGCCCGTCGTCTGGGTGGAATGGATTCTTTCCTCCGAAATCGTAAATGCTTTTGACGCTTTTCCGTTCAATCCAGAAACGCTTAATGTGTTCGGAAACTTGTCCGGACAGGACGTTCCATCGCTGCTCATAGAGGAAGCGGAAAGCGCTGGTTTTGCCTCAGAATACTGCTCGGCCATCAAGCTGACGGCGGGAGCCTACATGTTGGGGCAAACCCCCAAACCCGCGGCAATCATTGCCGGGTCGCATCCCTGCGACACCAACGTTGCCGCCTATCAGGGAATACGCCATCTGACGGGTGCCCCGGTGTTCTTTTTCGACTCCCCTTATTGGCGCGATAAAGACGCCTTCGATTATTATGAAAAAAATATGTGGCGCCTCATCGATTTCCTGGAAAAAACCCTTCACCAGAAAATCAACTGGGAGCGGCTCAAACAGATTGTAGATCATGAAAACAAATTCAACTTTTATATGCAGGAGATCTGCGAAATGATGCGGGCAATCCCCTCTCCCGCAACGATGATCACGCCGGTTTTTGCCTGGGTCGTGCGGGAACTCGCCATCGGCGATCCTAACGGCACCGAAATGGCCAGACGCATGTACGAGGTCGTAAAGGATCGCTTTAAAAAAGGTGTCGGTGTCGTTAAAAAGGAAAATATCCGCGTTTTGTGGTGGAACCCGCCGATTGCTTTTTTTGCCTACGTCTTCAAGTGGATGGAAGATGAATTCGGCGCCGTCGTCGTCAAGGATTTTATCGGCGATGTCCAGATGCCGCAGATCGATACGTCCTCGGAAAAAACAATGATTCGTGACATGGCTAAAAATCATCTTTACCTGGCGATGGCCAGACAATGTCACGGACCGGTGGAATTTATTACGCAAGAGCTTGAGAAGGCCATCGACGAGTACTCGCCCGATTGCCTGATCTTCGCGGGACACGCCGGCTGTAAACACGGCTGGGCGGTCATTGGCATTATCAAAGACCTGCTAAAAAAAAGAGGCTTGCCGTCGCTATTCATGAATATGGATATCATGGATCAGAGACATGCAACGGAGGATGACATCAAACGCTGGATAACGGAATTTTTCAGGAGCAACGGATTTGTATGAAAACCATACTCGACGAAACAAGAGAACTGGCATCATCGACGCATAACCCTTATCTTGAAGAAGCCAGAAAACAGGGCAAAAAAATCATCGGATATTTCTGTTCCTATATGCCTGAGGAAATTATCCACGCGGCCGGCTTTGTTCCCTACCGCATGCGGGCCGTGGAAAGCAAAGGGACAACCCGTGCGGATGCTTTTTATTCTTCGATCAACTGCACCTTCGTCAAGCTGTGTTTCAATAAAGCTTTAAACGGCGATTTCGCATTTCTGGACGGCGTTGTTTTCTTGAACGGCTGCGATCATTCGCGACGCATGTATGACAACTGGCGTTTCGCAAAGATCGGCCCTCCTTTTCTTCACATGTTTTTCGCGCCGCATATGATCAATGAAGCAGCTCTTGACTATTTTTCCCTGGAGTGCAGCAAGCTAAAATCATCCATCGAGAAACATTTTCATATTTCCATAAACAACGAATCGCTCAGGCATTCCATCAACCTTTATAATCAGAAGCGGCGTCTTCTGGCCCAGATATATGCCCTGAGAAAGATGAAGGATGTGCCCATAAAAGCCAGTGAGTTGTTGGGCGTTATGCTGGCCGTCACAGCGGTTCCCGTAGAACGGGCCATAGACATCCTGTCGAATGTGAAAAATTATATCACCGGTCGCGTTGTGTCCAAACCCCAGGATTTACGGCTGTTTTTTTCCGGAGGCTGCATTGAGGAAATGGATCATCTGGAACTCATAGAAAACTGCGGGGCCGTCATCGTGGCCGATAACATCTGTCTGGGATCGCGTCATTTCCTTGATGAGATCAAAAATGACGGCAATCCTTTGCAGGCCATTGCCGACAGATACTTAAGCCATTTATCCTGTCCCCGGATGATGGGTGATTTTGAACGGAGGTTTAATTATTTGTTGGACGTCAGGGATGAATACGGCATTGACGGCATTATTATCGAAAAATTAAAGTTTTGCGATATTTGGGGCGGGGAAATATATCTTCACCGCACAGAATCAAAAAAAAGAGGCTTGCCGCTCTTGGCCTTGGAGAGGGAACTCTACGGCGGAGGCATCGGACAAATAAAAACAAGGGTTCAGGCTTTTCTGGAGAAGTTGAAAAACAAACAGGCAACCGATGAAAATCTGGTTCAGGCGGCAGGGGCTGATTATAAACCTAAAATACAATAAACCGGGAGGGTAAAACAGATGAAAAAAAAGGGGAGCGGTTATGAATATATAATCGTCGGTACGGGACCTGGGGGCGCTCCGGCAGCCAGGGAACTGGCCAAAGCCGGTAAGAAAGTGCTCATGGTGGAAAAAGGCGATTATCACAAAAAGTTTCTGGGGCTTCCTTTCGGCATCAGGCTACTTGAGCGATACATGCTCTTCGCCCGCTCCAGGGAAGGCGTCATTATCGAACGCGGCATTACGGTCGGCGGTTCTTCCATGGTTTATCAGTCCAACGTCATGGATCCTCCCGTAAAACTGATTAATAATATGGGGGTCGATTTCAGACCGGAAGCCAAGCAGCTTAAAAAGGAAATCGGCATCGAGGTTCTGCCGGAAAAATTTTACCGCAACAACAAAGGGCTCTACCGGATGCTGGCAACAGCCGATAAAATGGGCATTCCCTTCCGGGAGCAGGAGAAGTTCGTCCATGCCGATAAGTGCAAACTGGGTTGTGACTGGTGCATGCTGGGTTGTCCGGAAAACGCGCGCTGGACAACCAGGGAGCACGTGGAAGAGGCTAAATCATACGGCGCCGAGCTCATCTTCAATGCTCCGGTCAACAAAATCCTCTTCAATGCCGGAAAAACAAAGGCAACCGGCATTCAACTAAAGAACGGCACCGTCATTCATGGCGACAATATCATCCTTTCCGCCGGAGGTATCGGCAGCCCCGCTTTATTGTTAAGATCGGGGGTCAAACGATTAGGGACGCAGGATGTGGGAACAAGATTCTTTATGGATCCCATGAACATCATGCTGGGTTACAGCAAGGATCCCGACGGCGGCTTGTGGGGAATACAGACGTTCAGTCATGCCATTGAATCCATGGCTCAGAGCGAAGGATTTATGATCGGCAACTGTTCCGCTTTTGGAACATGGACGGTTTTGTCTTTTTTCCGCATGCAGACAGCCCGAGAAAATCTGCCGAAATTTCCCATCATGAAAAGAGGCATGGGGTTATTTCTCAAATTGTCCGATGAAGCCCACGGACAAATTTTCCCCAATGAGAAAACCAGCAAGCCCTTCACCGCAAATGACGAAAAGAGATTGAAAAAAGGAACGGACATTATGCGGGAAATCATCATTAAGTCCGGCGGCGATCCGAAGACCATTTCCATCCTGAAATGGGCGGGAGGACATCCCGGAGGAACCCTTGCCATGGGACAGGCCGTGAACCGTGACTTTTCGACGGAGTTTGAAAACCTTTATGTCTGCGACGGCAGCACCATGCCCGTATCGCCGGGGGCTCCGCCCTCGCTGTCCATTTGCTCCATGTCGTTGCTGTTGGGCAAGATGCTGTTGGGCAAGGTGAAGGCTCAAGACCGGCTTATCAAGGCAGCGGGCTAAAGAACGGACTCATAACGAAAATAATGAGATGCTCTGATAGATACTGTCACAATGGGATTGCTGGAAACACGGATAGGCGATAGTCGCTGAAAAGAATATCTCATGATGGAGAAACTAAACAATTAACAGGCACAGGGTGGCTTTTCGCCACCCTGTAATCGGCACATTACATGTTTTTCGCGGCCTGTTCGATGCCTTTTCGAATCCCGTCGAGTTTTTCCTGGCTCATCTTCACGGAAATACCCATAACCAGCGTGCGCCCCAGAATATCTTCGGCCTGCGGAATATTTTCCTTCCTGTACTCCACCTTTCCTTTATAAGCCGGATTGGTTAACGGATATTTTTTCGAGTTGGCCGTCGATTTCGCCAGGAAATGTTCCCAGTTCGGCACATAGTGCCATAGATTTCTCTTGTAACAGACGGTATCCACGCCTTCGGCAGCCAGCAGATTCTGGAATTTCTGTGCCTGATCTTCACTGGGAAGATTAAACGCCAGGAACGTGGCGGAATCGCCTTCGGGATCCGGTTTGACGCGGAATTTCACACCCGAAACATTGGCCAGAACATCCATGATGAATTTCTTATTTTTCTTCTGTTCGCCGATGAGATAATCCAGCTTGCGCAGCTGAGCCAAGCCCAAAGCGCCCTGCAGCTCATTCATCCGGAAGTTGAAACCGAGAATGGTTCGTCCTTCCAGGGCACGGCTGACTTTGGGATTATGGTCATGGCCGTGGTCATGATACCATTCCGACCGCAGATAAAATTCCTTGTTATTGGTAATCACCATGCCGCCTTCGCCGGTGGTAACTGTTTTAACGTAATCAAAGCTGAACGTTCCCATATCGCCGAAGCTGCCCAGCTTTTTGCCTTTATAGCTCGCGCCGCAACCCTGCGCGTTGTCTTCCAGAACCAGCAGCTTGTTTTTGCGGGCGACGTCTACGATCTTGTCAATGTTTGCCGCCGAACCGCACATGTGCACGGGGATGACCGCCTTGGTGTAAGGGGTTTTCTTCTTTTCGATTTCCAGGGGATCAAAATTAAGGGTATCGTCGATATCCACCATGATGGGAATGGCGCCCACTTCCATGACCGCTTCATATGTCGCTAAAAATGTGAAAGCCGGAACGAGAACATCGTCGCCTGGACCGACATCCATCGCCGTCAGCGCTACCTGGAGCGCTGAGGAACCGGAGGTTACGCCCAGTGCGTAATCGGTACCGCAATATTTGGCAAACGCCTGTTCAAACTCTCTGACCTTATAAATGCCTTTTCTTTCTTTATCAAAACCATAACGCATCAGAATGCCCGTTTCGAGAACATCCATAACTTCTTTGATTTCTTCTTTTCCTATTAATTCTGCACCTGCCATATCGTTAACCTTCCTTTCTAAAATGCCTGCGTGTAAATTGCGATCATATCGTCCTTGGTCAGTTTACGGGGATTATTCTCCAGCGGTCTGGCTACCGTTACTGCCACGTCGGCCAGAGCCGGAAAATCCTTTTCTTTCACACCGAATGTTGAAATGGTGTCGTGGATGCCGCAATCTTCAATTAATGCTTCCACAGCCTCCAGCGCCAGATAGGCGGCCTCGCGCTCAGGCAATCCTTCAACATTTTCCCCCATGGCCTCCGCAATATCCGTAAACTTTTCCAGAGCCGAGGGCATGTTAAACGCCATGACCGCCGGCAGCAGCATGGTATTGGCCAGTCCGTGGCCGACACCGTATTTTCCTCCCAGCGGATAGGAAAGCGAATGCACCGCCGTAACGCCCGCATTGGCCAAACCGATACCGGCATATAAACTGCCCAAAAGCATTCTTTCGCGCGCGACGATATTTTTGCCGTCGTGCACACACGTGCGAAGATTTTCGGCAATCAACGCGATCGCTTCCAGGGAAAACATCTCGCTCACCGGCGAAGAATTAATGGAGGTATAGGATTCAATAGCGTGGCACAGGGCATCCAGGCCGGTATGCGCCGTCGGAACAGGCGGAAGACTGAGCGTCAGTTCCGGATCCAAAAGTGCCAGCTCCGGATACAGATAGGGGCTGTTCATGCCTTCCTTCTTTTTCAAATTCTTGCGAAGAAACACCGCGGTAAAGGTCACTTCGGATCCGGTTCCGGCAGTTGTCGGAATCATGATTTTGGGAAGTCCCGGTTTGGGAACTTTATTGAGACCGAGATAATCGGCGGCTGCGCCCTTGTTTGTCGCGATGACGGCAATGGCTTTGGCGACATCCATCGCACTGCCGCCGCCGATGCCGATGACGATATCGCATTTGTTTTTCATGGCGGCTTTTGCACCCTCATCCGCCAGTTCAATGGGCGGCTCCGCCTCCACCTTTTCATAGACTGTAAATTTAATGCCGGACGGAATCAGAACGTTGGCGACTTTTTCCAGCAAATCCGTTTTGGCCAGGTTCTTATCAATCACCACCAGCGGGTTCCGGGCATGATGCTCCTTGACATGGCTCGCCAGGGTTAATAATGATCCGCTGCCGAAAACAATTTTTTTGGCGCCGGTAAATGAAAATGTTTTTCTCATAATGTCAAACCTCCATCGGTATCCATTGTATTGTGACGTTGTTTTTCATCAGATATGCATCTTTGATACATGCAATCAAACGATTAGAAAAGCAATGTTTATGGCCGCATTCACTATGGGAACTCCCCTGCAAAGTCAAGTTTTTTTGTGGTGAGCATACCACTGCAGTTGTCGGCAGATACCGCGGACAATCTTGACCTCCCGCGACAAAATTCCGGCACGGGTAAAGAAGCGGCGCAAATGCATCATCCAGTAGTCCGGGTTTTCCGGATTCAAAAATCCGATATCGGCCAGCAATGTTTTGATCTGACCGTACATGCCTTCCAGCTCCGAGGAAAGCGCCAGCTTCGGCGTTGCTTCAGACGCCGTCACCGCAATACAGGACGCAGTAAATATTTCATAACAGAGAATCATCACCGCGTGGGAAAGATTGAGAGAGGTAAATTCCCGCGATGTCGGAATCGTGACCACCATGTGACAGAGACGCAATTGCTCATTGGCCAGGCCGGTATCTTCCGGACCGAAAAGCAGGGCTACCTTGTTCTTCTGCGAAATATCCGCTATCGTCTGTGCAGCCTGGCGCGGCGTCACAAACGGACCGCGGGCTTTGCCCGTACGTGCGGTCGTCCCCACAATATAATTGAACGGACTCACCGCTTCGGCGGCATTTTCAATGTATTGAATATCATCTAAAACATCGGCGGCCAGATGCGTGGACCGCTGTCGCATTTCTTCCCTGTCAAAATCATCGGTCCCCACTACAATCATCTTACGAATGCCCATGTTTTTTGCGGCACGGGCTACTGCGCCGATATTCCCCGCATATTTCGGTTTGTATAAAACAACACTGATATTTTTTAATTGCGTTTTCAACATGGTTTTGTTTCCTGTTTCGAAAGTATTCTAAAAAATCGTTATTCCGTTGTGTCTGTATAAATCAGCCCTCAACGATTTGCACGGAGAATTTTCGCCTGTCCCGGCCGACACCCGGACGGGTGTATAGATATTGACAAACGATTTCATTTATCCCATGATGCGACTCGACTCTCTGGAATCGTTCACCTCCATCATCCGCCCTAGGACGGTGTGGTTATGAGCTTAAATTTTTGTTTTACGCTTGCCTGAAAAGATTGGAACGCTGACCCGTATGGTAAAAGTGAAAATATCATTAATCTCTGTTGGTCTGGTCTTGCTGTTTGCTTTTTTCTTATTGCTGCCGCTGCAAAGTTTTGCCTATGATTGTTCCACCAGAGAGGGCAAACAATATCTGCGGTTGCTGGAACGTAAATTCGCCGATTACCGGTGGACGGATCTTCATCCGCGGGACATTTCCTGGGAATATCACAGAACAACCCGAAACAAACATCCGCTCATGTTTGTCCACTTCGGCAATAGTTCCAAAAACTGCGTTTTGTTTTTCGGCGGCGTGCACGGAGACGAATTACCAACGGCTTACCTGATGTTTAAACTCGCCCATTATGTAAAAGAGCATCCCGCCCTGTTTAAGGATCAATGTATTGTGATTGCACCGCTATTGAATCCCGACGGATTCTTATCCGCTCAACCAACCCGTACCAACGCCAGCGGCATTGACATTAACCGGAATTTCCCAACCAGAGACTGGAAAGCCAAAGCCATCCGCCAATGGATAGCCAAGGGAAAACAGGTTCGCTACTACCCCGGAACCAGACCGGCTTCGGAACAGGAAACGATTTTTCAGATGGCTTTAATCAAACGATTCAAACCGCAGAAAATACTGTCTGCGCATTCCCCTCTTAATTTTTTCGATTACGACGGTCCCTCATCGGACTTGGATTCCTTTGAAAAATGGATGGAGCAGATCTGCAAAGAAAGTAATCACCCGTTGAAAAAATTCGGTTATTATCCTGGGTCGCTCGGCAATTACGCAGGACATGAACGTAATATTTTTACGCTTACGCTGGAACTGCCCTCCTCCGATCCGGGACAAAGCAGCGACTACTTCGAAAAATTTCAACCGTCTATTGTAAAATTTATCCAGCTGCCCATTGTCGGATCGCCGCCTAATCTTAAGGTGCTCCGTTAATATCCGCCCGCCTTGCCTGACCCGTTCTGCAGCGTTTCCACTTGGCTGTCCGCCGGGGCTTCTGAAACGCGCCCGCTCACACAAGCCTGGCTTGCAGTCCTCAATCGGTTCTGACGGGATCAAATAATTTTTTGAGCAGGGACTGCAGGGCATAACGGGTCAGTGTATTCATGTAATGAGGCGCCCGGGCCATCCATGCGCCGATCAGAAAGACAACACAGGAGACGGCATAAGCCAGCGGCCCGCCGATCACAAAAATCAGCGGTTCGTGAAACGAAACGGCAAGAATACTTAAGACAAATATGATGGGCCAGCCGATTACGTAACTCAACGCCATGAGGACTAAACCGCCGATCAAACGGGGTGTCGGACGTTGCTTAAACTCGCTTAAATCGACGGGGTCATCCAGGATTTTCCGGATGAATTTTTTTTGGGCAAGATATTGCCCCAGGTTCTTTTTGATCATAACACATCATCTCCGGTCACAGGCGATCCGATGATCCCGCACGGTGTGAACCAGACATACATGAGACATTTTTTTTCTGCAACGGCTTTTCTGAGACGAACCCCTCCTTGACATCCCTCTGCCGGATAAGATAAAAATCGTAAAGAAAATTAACATGACACGATGATAAAATGAACTCTTCAACCAACGGCTGGGATTTTTTCGATCGCTTCTATTGTATCTCGCTTCGCAAACGGGAAGATCGCCGCCAGTCGGCCCGGAAGGAATTTGAAAAAGTCGGCCTGGCCAATCGCGTTGAATTCGTCATTGGAGAACGTCTTTCCGATGATTTCGAACGCGAAGTATACGAGGCGCACATGCTGTGTCTACGCAAGGGCCTTGAGGCGGGAGCAAAAAATATTGTCGTTTTTGAAGACGATGTCGAATTTGATCGCTTTGACCCGGAACGCCTGCAAAAATGCACTGATTTTTTACGACGACATCCCGGTTGGAAAGTTCTGCTGTTGGGAGCATTAATCCGTTCCAGCCGCAACACAGACGACCCTTGTGTTCAAAAAGTCCGCTACCAGAGTCTGACCCATGCCTACGCTCTCAACGCTCCCTATGCAAAAACCCTGGCCTACGACCCGTGGAGCGGCATTGTCAACGATACGCTTTTCCGGCCGTTGACGGAAGATGTCTACGCTGTCTGTCCCATGTGTGCTTTTCAAAAAAATTTTACCTCTGACAATTACAAATATCCCCGACTCGCCCTGATCCGTCGTTTATTCGGCGGGCTGAAACGTATTCAAAAAGCAAATGAATTTTATCAGCGGTATAAAGTCGGCGTAATCGCCGCACATCTTGCCGTTGTGATATTGATTCTTTTCCTCCTGTGGCGGGGCTGATTTTCCATCATGACCATACCGTCTGCGGCAACGCGTCAAGCCCGTGGCCGTAAAGGATCATGATGTTGCATCTTGACGAAAAAGCACCTATTGATATACAATAATAAAGCGTTAAGTTAAAATCCCTTTCGGTTTCAGACAACATTCCACCGCCTTGCTGACGTGCTGATGCAAAAAAACGCGCGGGTGAGCAAACCAACGTCAACGACTTTAAGTTTTTTTTAAACCTGGCAGGAGGCAGCACGGGATGACACAATCCTGTTTGCCTGCATATTCATCCATCAAAACACTGTCGGACATCAATGGAGTATGAAACGGGATAAAAAACGGGTATTTTGTAAATTTCGCATATCTGTAAAGAGTTAACTTACCGGTAACATTGCTTTTATCAAAAGAAAGGAGGAACGATCATGAGCAAACTTAACTTGACGCAAGAGGAAGAAAACGAACTTTTATTAATTCTTGAGCGATATTTACCGGATATTCAAATGGAAATTGCCAATACAGACAGCAAGGAATTTCGCCGGGAACTGAAAGAGCGTGAGGTTTTTATGAATGACCTGATTGCGCGTTTGAAACGGTAAAGGGGTTTTTGTGAAACCCCTATGGATTATTCTTTTTCACATCATCCAGTCTTAGAAAATTTTTCCGTTATCAAAACAAACCGCCGGGCACGCATGACACGGGCGTCCCGGCGGTTTTCGTATCGATGAAAAATTTTTTTACGGTGTTTGCGCCTGCGTTTGAGGAGCAATTTTGATTTCCACTCTCCGGTTCATTTGTCTACCGACCTCAGTATTGTTTGTGGCAACAGGCATGGTTTCCCCATAGCCGATCGTTTCAATACGACTGGCGGCAACACCCCGCTGAACCAGCAAGGTTTTGACGGTATTGGCGCGTCGCTGGGACAATTTCATGTTATAGTCATCGGATCCGACACTGTCGGTATGCCCTTCGATCTGAATCAATGTCTGAGGGTATTGATTTAAAATGGCGGCAACCCTGTTGATTTCCGAATAAAGACCGGGGCGAACTTCCGCCGAGTTGGTATCGAAGGTCACATCGCCCTTGAACGTGACCGACAAGAGATTGCCTTCTCTGGTAACCGCTGCAGCTTCCGACGTCGCCAGAGCATCGCGCATATCCCTTTCCTGGTTGTCCATCATTGTGCCGACACCGTAGCCGCCGGCGCCGCCGATTGCAGCACCGATTGCAGCACCGATCAGCGTTGCCTTGGTATCACGGCCAATCACCTGACCCAAAACGGCTCCGGCAACCGCTCCGCCTGTAGCACCTACCAGCCCCCCCGTCTGACTTTTTGTCATCGTGCCTGTCTGTGCGCAACCGGTCAGCATCAGAGTTCCGCACAGAAAAAAGCAAATAATTATCTTTTTCATTTTTGTCTCCTTCTTAAACTTAATTTGTTTTTTTAATCGTGAAACGTTTGAAGAGTATATGACCTCCGCGCTGGTGCGTCAAGCGAATCTTATCGGGGAGAGCCCTTGTAATGACACGATGGACGCCGATGACAGGCCATGAATATAATTTAAAATTTGCGGCTGTTGATCTTTTTTGTTATTGCACAGGAATGAATCATGACATAGCGTTTTTGAAAAACCAGGCCCGGCAATTAAATATCGCTCTTTCGAACGGGCAACTGCAGCAGTTCGACGTCTATAAAAACGAATTGATGGACTGGAACGCCAAGACAAATCTGATTTCTGAAAAATCGGCCCGCGATATTCTTGCCCGACACTTCCTGGATTCTCTTACGGCCTTGCGGTACATCACACCGCCTGATGCAAGAATCATTGATGTGGGAAGCGGCGCCGGGTTTCCCGGTCTTCCCTTAAAAATAGCGCAGCCTTCGCTGGACCTTTATCTTCTGGAAGCCAATCGCAAGAAAGTGTCCTTTTTAAAACACATCGTGCGGCTGCTTAATCTTTCTTCCGTCGACATTATTCATGACCGCGTTGAAAACATCATCCGAGAAAATGTTTATCAGGAAAAATTTGACGTTCTGATTTCCCGGGCCTCGTTCAAATTGCCGCAACTGTGTTCATTCTGCCGGTATTTTCTCACCCCCGCAGGCCGGTTGATTGCCTTAAAAGGTCCCGGGGTGGAGGCGGAAATTCAAAAATGTTTTGAGGACCGGAATCCATCCGGAATTTATCAATTGATTCAACAGCCTATAGAGGCTCCTTTTTTGAATTCAACGCGCAAAATTATTATCGGGCAAAGATAAAAAATCCTTCTAAAAAGCATTTTTTTATGCTAGTGCTATCCACAGTTCCTGCTAAAGAACATTGTTTGCGATACTAAATAATAAATGAATAAAATCATATGCATAGCGAACCAGAAGGGTGGTGTCGGGAAAACTACGACTGCAATAAATTTATCCGCCTCTCTGGCTGCCGCGGAAAAAAAAACGTTGCTGATTGACGGCGACTCTCAGGGCAATTCCACAAGCGGTGTCGGGGTTGACAGAGCGGTTTTGGAGACGGCCAATTTGTATCATGCCATGATCGGCGATGTGCCGCTCAAAGACGTGATCATGCACACGGCAATTCCGCATCTGGACGTTGTCCCGTCCACACAGGATCTGATCGGCATCGAAGT